>JAESGW010000262.1_pt1 | contig 81563 bp, 85 predicted proteins | sample 9269791 | NCBI WGS metagenome assembly JAESGW01 (sample SAMN16773120, study PRJNA677053) | algae metagenome | isolation source: Aphanocapsa lilacina HA4352-LM1 and co-occurring heterotrophs from near cave... | place: USA: Maniniholo cave, near Haena, Kauai, HI | collected 2009-07-28 | reverse complement strand
ATCAACGACGAACTGAGAAGGCAGGTCCGCAGCCAAGCGGGTCGAGAAGCAGAGCCGAGTTTGGGCATCATCGATAGCCAGTCGGTCAAGACAGCCCAAAAAGGGGCCATCAAACGGGTTTCGATGGTGCAAAGAAGGTTAAAGGCCGAAAGCGCCACAGCCTGGTAGATAGCCTGGGCCTGTGGCTATCTGTCTGTGTTGATGCAGCGAACATCCATGCCAGTGTGGGTGCGGCCGGGGTGTTGATGCCACTACAGAACAGGCAGCCGAGGCTGAGAAAGGTGTTGGCCGACCAGGGCTATCGCGTTTCGAGGTGCAATGGAAACGCTGGATAGTGGAGGGTACTTTTGCCTGGTTGAACAATTGCCGCCGATTGAGCAAGGATTACGAGCAGTGGCCGCAGAACCACGAAGGAGTAGTAGATATGGCGATGATTCGATGGATGCTGAGGCGGTTAGCTGGTTAGTTCAACTTCTCTTAACAGACGGTCTCTTATCCATCACACCGTTTCGGCCCGGTTCGCCCGCGCTTCTGCCTGGCGGCGGGCGTGGAAGCGGCCCAGGGGACTGTCCGCCTGCCGACTTTCAAGCTCGTCGATGATCCGCTGGATCTCGGCACTGCTCTGGCGCAGGGGCCCGCACCGGCCGCCCGCAACCGCTCCCCAAGGGCCTGGCGGGTCGCTTCGTCAGGCATCCAGGGCCCACTCTCTGCCGGGTGTTCGCTCATGGCAGTCTCCAAAGCGTTTGACTTCGTCGATAATCAGCAGCGCGCTCTCGATACGTTCCCCGGTGAGCACCGCCGTTTGCCGCAATTTTCGCACGGCGTCGGTGGCGTGTTCAGGCAAGGTACCGGCGATGGTCAGCAGCAAATCGCTCAGCCGTGGGTAGTTGTCGCGGCCCTCTTCGCGCACCGCCGCCAGGTCGGTCAAGTTCGGCAGGGTTTGCCAATTCTCGCCGTGGCGGTCGAGCAGGGCCTGTTCGGTCATGGTGGCGACGTCGATCACCGCCAGTTGTCGGTCCATCAGGTCGAGCATCTCGCGGCCTGGGGCTTCAGGCAGGCGCATCGGGGTCTCTGGGATCGGGGGGGAACAAAGGTGGAGTAAACGGCCCAGATTCCAACTCCGACTGCGCCCACCGCGCCACCAGAGACTACAGCCCATAAAAAAGCGGGCCACTGGCCCGCTTTGGGAACGCGATTGAAGAAGGGTTAGCGGCCAATCGTCAGCCTGTAGGAGCCGTCGGCGCCAACGCTCTGGGAGACCACAGCGTGGCCCGTGCGCTTGACTTCCGCCAGGGTCTTGTTGACGGCGTACTTCTGGTTGATCGAGTTGATGAGCTCGGTCTGGTTGTGCTTTTTGGCGACGCCCCAGAGATCAGCAATCAGATCGAAGGAGCCGTCGGAGTTGCGCGACCAGCCCAGGTCATATTCGCCATCGAGGGTGGCGACGATGTCGGCGCGCACGCGCTGGCCGTTGTAACCGCGCACATCGGCGACGGTCTTGACGGTGATGCCGAGGTCGCGCAGCGAAGACTTGAGGATCTCAGCGTCGGTGATCTTGGTGCGGAGAGTGCTGAAGTGAGACATGGTTTCCTCCTGAAGGAATGAAAGGTAAGCGTTGAAATGGAACTGGATGGACAGCAATCGGATTGCTCATCGACAAGGGGAACGACCACCTCCTGAATCAGTACCACTGGGCATGTTTAGAACTCCATGCGCTGGTATTCAGCGACCATGGACGCGGCCGGGCGTGCCCGATGCCTGGCCCACTCCCTGAGCGCCGTCACCTGCTCGGTCGCCGTCCGAGACAGGGGCAGCGTCGACTTGAGCGCCGCGAGGATGTCGAACTGGGTAAATTCGCGATCCTGGGCGAAGGCGTCGTACATCGCAGCCACCATGCCTTGCTCGATCTCGGCTCCCGAGTAGCCTTCGCAGGCTCCCGCAAGCGAATCGATGTCGAAGCGGGCAATGTCCTCGCGCCGCTTGCTGAGGTGGATGCGGAAGATTTCTTTGCGTTCTTCGAAGTTGGGCAAATCGACGAAGAAAATTTCATCGAAGCGGCCCTTGCGCAAAAACTCGCTCGGCAAGCGCTCCACCCGGTTCGCCGTCGCCATCACGAACACCGGAGAAGTCTTCTCCTGCATCCAGGTGAGAAACGAACCGAAAATCCGCATCGAGGTGCCCCCGTCGGAGTCCGAGGAGCCCCCCGCACCGGCAAATGCCTTGTCCACTTCGTCGATAAACAAAATCACCGGTGAAATCGATTCGGCCACCCGCAACGCGTTGCGCAGGTTCGCCTCCGAGCGGCCCACCATCGAACCGTCGTAGACCCGGCCGATGTCAAGGCGCAGCAGCGGCAACCCCCACAGCCGGGAGGTGGTCTTGGCGATCAGCGATTTGCCGCAGCCGGGCACCCCCAGGATGAGCATGCCCTTGGGCTGGGGCAGTCCGTACTGGCGGGCGCGCTCGGTGAAGGCGTCGGAGCGCTGGGTGAGCCAGCGCTTCAGCTCGGCGAGTCCGCCGACCGAATCGATGGTGTCGTCGAATTCGAGGTATTCGAGGATGCCGTTGCGCTTGATGATTTGTTTTTTTTCGGAGAGGACGATGTCGACTTCGGTTTCGGTGAGTCTTCCGGAGACGACTTCGGCTTTGCGGTAGACCTTGTCGGCTTCGTCTTTGGTGAGCCCGAGGGCGGCCTTGAGCAGTTTCTCGCGCCCCTCGGTGCTTAGCCGCCGGGTGCGGGTGAAGCTGCCGTTTTTGAGGTGAGTGTTGAGCACTTCGTCGAGTTCGCCCATGGTTGGCAGTGGAAACTCGACCACCACCACGTCCTTTTCGAGTTCGACCGGAATACGCTGCACCGGCGACATCAGGACGATCGTCTTGTTCATCCCTTTGAAGCCTGCAATTGCATCGCGCAGCCAGCGGGTCACCGAGGCCGACTCGATAAACGCATGCAAGTCCTTAAAGATAAAGATACCCGGCTCGCGCTGGCGGGTGACCCACTCGATGGCCGCTTCCGGCGATACCGTGTTGTGCTGGGTGAGCGTGCGGGGACGGCCGTACTCGATGATGCCGTGGGTCACCGTCCACAAGAAGATCTTGCGCGGCGGCTTCAGCTGCGAGATGGCGGCGATAGCCTGCTCTGCGCGCTCCTCCTCCGGAGTCAGCAGATAGATAAGGGGGTAGTGAGCCTGGATGAGAACTTCTAACTCTTGCATGGCGATTCACCGCGTGGCCGGGAGGATCTCAGTGCACCAGGGACAACTCTTCGCGCTCCTGAACAGTGCCGCTTTCGGGAACGCCTGCTGTGGCCTCGGCGATTGGCGCGTCGGCCAGAATCGCCTTGGTGCGGGGCAGGGTTTCAAGGTTGTCGGAGCGCAGCACCACGGCGGTGCGACATTCCGGACATTGGTAGACCCGGTGGGTGCGACCGTGGGTCGCCTCGACCGCCTCCGGATGGGCCAGCATGAACTGCAAAGCGCGCTCGGCGAGCACCGACATCGGCTGCTCCTCGACGGCGGCTTTGATCTTGAGTTGGCGATGCAACTGCGGCGGCAGGTAGAGCGTGACTTTGTGCTTGCTGTCGTCCATTTCAAATCCCTTCATCGGGATGCAACTGACTGGGATGCCGCCCATACTACAGGCCGCCAACGGTATGACAGCACGAAGTTTATTAAACTTTACGAAGAGCTTGGTGGACGGGGATCGCTTGCGCCGGTAGCTGGTCAGCCGCCGGGGGTCTGCAGTAACCAGAAGCCCGCGATCTGGGGGCTGCCCTCCGCCGGTTGAACCGCCAGAAAGTGCAGTCCGCGGCTTCCGGCGAGCCGCTCGGCGAACTGGCGTCCCCGTTCGCGCATGCCGGGGTCGTCGAAGGTGGCGAGGATCCAGCGCTCGTCGAGGCCTGCCTTCAGGAGCAGTCCGTCGATCTCCGCCCGGGTGTACTGCAGGCTCACCGGTTCGCGGGCGGCGAGCCAGGAGGCAAGGTCGCGGTCGCGCTTGGAAAACAAAAACACCCCGGGCACCGGTGCGTCGATACCGTCGAGGAGGGGCACTTCGAGGTGAGCAATCGGCAATTGTCGCAGCTGACCCAGTTCGGTGCCGGGCAGGGCGCTAAATCCCCAGCGCTCCGGAAGCTGGGCGTCGGGGATGGGGGCGGGAACAGCCTCTTGCTGAGGTGCGCCGGGGGGTAGGAGGCGATAGTCCGGCATCTGCGGGTATTGCGACTCCTCGCGTTCGGCGCGCCAGCGCTGCACGGCGATGGCCCGGCGGCTATGGCGCAGGGGAATGCCCAGCCGGCGGCAGGCCGGCCCCGCCAGATTGAAAGTGGCGGTGCGAAAGGCGCGTATCTGCAAAGGCGGCCCGCCCCGGCCCGCTGCCAATTCTGCCAGTCGCGCTTCAAGCCACACCGCGTTCGCTTCGCCTGCCGAACAAAATTGCGCGCGCAGCGGGTGGCCCTCGGCGGTGCAGACGAGCAATTCCCAGCGCACCTGTCCATCGGCTCCCACCAGCGGACAGCGATAAAAATCCAGCTCCCACAGCTCCACGGTGCCACCATTTGTCGCGGGGGACCGCCGCGCTCCGTGCCACAATTTTAGGTGCCAGGGTGCATCGACACCCGGCCCCCAAAACCATGGAAACCATCACCCGCCTGCAACCGGCCATTCCCGAACCGCCGGTCTTTACCCATCCGGCCGAAGAGCGTCGCCACCTCAAGGAGCATCTGGCGGCGGCTTTTCGGCTGTTTGCCCGCTACGGCTTCGACGAGGGCATCGCCGGGCACATCACCGCCCGCGACCCCGAGCGGCCGGATCACTTCTGGGTCAATCCCTTCGGGATGTACTTCGGCCACATCCGCGTGCGCGACCTGCTGCTGGTCGACGCCGGGGGTGCGGTGGTCGAAGGGGACCGCCCGCTCAATACCGCCGCCTTTGCCATCCACTCGCAAATCCACGCCCATCGCCCCGACGTGGTAGCCTCGGCCCATTCCCATTCGATATACGGCAAAGCCTGGTCCACCCTCGGCCGCAAACTCGACCCGCTCACCCAGGACGCCTGTGCGTTCTACGAGGACCACGGTCTGTTTGAAGACTACACCGGGCTCGTCCTCGACCCTGCCGAAGGGCGGCGCATCGCGGCGGCCCTCGCTCCCCACAAGGCGGTCATCCTGCGCAACCATGGCCTTTTGACCGTCGGCCGCAGCGTCGATGAGGCAGCCTGGTGGTTCATCGCCATGGACCGCTCCTGTCAGGTGCAGCTGTTGGCGGAGGCGGCGGGCGAGCCGGCGCTGATCGAGCCGCACCAGGCCCGCCTCGCCTGCGGCCAGGTGGGCAGCCACCACCAGGGTTGGTTTAGCTTCCAGCCGCTCTTTGAGCGCATCGTCCGCGAACAGCCGGATCTGCTCGAAAGTTGAGCGGCACCGCCGGGCTGGGCCTGCACACTTCCACCGACACCCTGGGCCTCGCCCTCTGGGACGGGGCAAATTTGCGTACGCAATTGTTCGCGGAGGGACGCGCCCTCTCCGAGACGTTGCAGGTGCGGCTGCGGGATTTTCTGGCCCCCCGCAGTTTTACTGAGCTGGGTTGGATCGCTGTCTGCATCGGCCCCGGCAGCTTTACGGCCACCCGGCTGGGGGTGGTGACGGCGCGCACCCTTGCCCAGGCTCTCGCTATCCCGCTTCTGGGCGTCAATGCGCTCGAAGCCCTGGCGGCGGCCCAACCAGGAAACGGTTCGGTGGCCGTCTGGCTGGATGCCCGCCGCGGCGACCGCTACGCCGCCCTTTACGAGCGCGCCGATAGTGTCTTGATCACTCTGCGGGAAGTAGAACTGGTTCTCGAAGCACACTGGGGAGCCTGGCAGGGCATCTTGCCGCCCGGTTGCCGGGCAATCGCGGGCGACGCTGTGCCCGAGCCGCCCATCGCCGCCTTGATGCATCTGGCGCGCGCACGCTTCGAGGGCGGCCTGCGCCCCGGTTGGTTCGAGGTGGAACCTTTGTACGGGCGGGGAGCCCCTATCCACCCCGGAGCCATTGTTCCTGGACCTGATTGAGGAATGTTGTGTCCATGGCCGGTATCGGGTGAAGATGGGCCAGAAAGTCTTGCGCAGGAGCAGGTGATGGCGATCCGGATTAGCGGGCGCAACCAGTTGCCGGGAAAAGTGATCGAGTTGGTGCTGGGGGACATCATGGCTCAGGTCGTCGTACAGGTGGGCGAATTTGTCGTCGAAGCGGTGATCACCCGCCGCAGCGCCGAGCAGATGGGGCTCAAAGTCGGCGACGAGGTGAGCGTGCTGATCAAGGCTACCGAGGCGATGGTGATCAAGGAGATGCCCTAGATGCGCTTCAGATATCAGATGTGGACCGTCTTTCTCGCGGTAGCGTGCTGGGGCCTGGGTTCTGTGGCCCAGGCGGCGGAACTCACGGTCTCGGCGGCCATCAGCCTCAAAGAAGCTTTCGGCGAGATCGCCGCCCAGTTTGAAAAAGGCCGTCCGGGCGACAAAATCAATTTCAACTTCGCCGCCTCCGGCGAGTTATCCCAGCAGATCGAGCGCGGTGCGCCGGTGGATGTGTTCGCCTCCGCCGCCCTCAAGCAAATGAACGATCTCGATAAAAAAGGGTTGCTCCTGGCGGGCACCAATCAGCCTTTCGCCCGCAACCGGTTGGTCGTGGTGGTGCCGAAGGGAGAGGCGAAGGTGACTTCTTTCGAGCAACTGTCCAAAGTCGGCCGTCTCACCATCGGCAACCCCAGGACGGTGCCGGCGGGACAGTACGCCTCCGAGGCGCTCACCAGGGCAGGAATTTACAATACTTTACTCGCGTCTCAGAAGATTGTCTTCTCGGAGAATGTCCGCCAGGCCCTCGCCTACGTCGAGGACGGCAACGTCGATGCGGGGATCGTCTATGCCACCGACGCGCGCACCAGCCAGAAAGTGAGCGTCGGTTTTCCAGTGCCCGCGAACTACAGCGAGCCGGTCGTCTATCCGATTGCGGTGGTCAAAGACAGCAAACAGCCGGACCTCGCCCGGGCATTTGTGACTTTTGTACTCAGCGCGCAGGGGCAGGAGATATTGCAGAGCAAGGGCTTTTTGGGCGCAAACCAGTAGAATCGCCGGTGGCTAAAAAATGACGGACCCCTGGTTCTCGCTGCGGCTCTCCCTCGCCGTCGCCACCCTCGCTACCCTCGTTGTCGGGGTGCTCGGCACCGCCGCCGGTTACTTTCTGGCCAAATCCCGCTTCTGGGGCAAAGATTTTCTCGACGCGCTATTCACTCTGCCGCTGGTGCTGCCGCCCACCGTCGTCGGCTTCTACCTGTTGGGTCTGTTGGGCAAGCGCGGCTGGTTCGGACAGGTTCTGTTTGCCTGGACGGGTTGGGAAATTCTGTTTACGTTCCAGGCGGCGGTGATCGCAGCCACGGTAATGGCGATGCCCCTGATGGTCAAAACGGCGCGCGCCGCCATCGAGAGCGTCGATCCCGCCTACGAGCGGGCCGCCTATACCCTCGGCAAGGGCCGCTGGCGCACCTTTTTTCAAGTCACCCTGCCGCTCGCCTGGAAGGGGATCGCAGCCGGGCTGGTGCTCAGTTTCGCCCGCGCCCTCGGCGAATTTGGCGCCACACTGATGGTGGCGGGCAACATCCCCGGCAAAACCCAGACCATGCCCCTGGCCATCTACCAGACCACCCAGACGGGCGAAGACACTACCGCCCTGGCGCTGGTGGCGATCTTGACCGTCACCTCCCTCGCGGTGCTGGTGGCCACCAACCGCCTCGCCCAGGGGCGCCCATGGTAAAGCTCGCCGTGTCGATCCAAAAGCGTCTGGGCGAATTCCAGCTGTCGGTGGATCTTGCCGTCGAGTGCGGCTTGACCATTTTGTTCGGGCCGAGCGGCTGCGGCAAGTCGAGCACGCTCCTGGCCATAGCCGGGCTGCTGCGGCCCGACAGCGGCCGGATTGCCCTGGGGGAGGAAGTATTTTTCGATAGTGCGCGCGGCGTCCACATTGCACCCCAGCACCGCCGCCTCGGGTTCGTCTTTCAGAACTACGCCCTGTTTCCACACCTGAATGTCCAACGCAACATTTGCTTTGCAATCGACCGCGAGAGCCCAGATGTTCAGCGCGACCGTCTTCGGGAATTGCTTGGGCTGTTGCACCTCGAAAAGCTGGCCCACCGCTATCCGGCGGAACTGTCCGGCGGCCAGCAGCAGCGCGTGGCCCTGGCCCGCGCCCTCGCGCCCCACCCGCGCCTGTTGCTGTTGGATGAACCCTTCAGCGCCCTCGACACCGAACTGCGCGAGGAGCTGCGCGACGAATTGAAGCGTCTGCAAATCCAGCTCGATCTGCCGATTGTGATGGTCACCCACACCCGCTCCGAAGCGCTTCAACTTGCAGATACCGTTGTGCGCCTCGATCTGGGGCAGGTGGTGGCTGTGGGAAGCGCAGCTACAGTTTTAAGCAGCGCCTCGCAACCAACAAGAACTAATGTAAGATTTAGCTGGTAGAAGCCAGAGGATTTAAGTTTGACATTCAATCTGTGGGAAGTGAATTGCTGGCTTCAAAACCCTCAGAAATCAACGTCTTACTTTCGGTTTCATCTGAAAATTTCTCGCCTATCGAAGCCCCAAGTAGGTACACAAAGGTAGAGATATTTTCCGAATCGAGTCGGCCCCAATTTTCAGCTTTACCTTGAAAGCTCGCATAGTATACACTTCGCACCTCTAGTAAGCAGTTTTTACCTCTCGAGGTAACTGTAGCTTCAAAAACTTGTCCAGGAGAAAAACTGTTTACATTTAGCCGAAACCTTAGAAATGCATTGCTGCTGCCAATATCTCTCCCTTCCATTGCGGTCAAAACTCGCTGGCACTGCTTTGCGACATCAGCGCTTGAGCCTTCAATAAGAAGTGAGGCCTTCGCTTCGTCCGTATTATTTAGGTTAAGCCCGAATAGTAAATTGGTGCCACCATATAGCAAAAGTAACATACTAAAAAATAACATAGTATATGCAAAAATCAGACTGTCCCCGCTAGCAAATCCATAAATCACTGCAAAGACGACGCTGAGAATAAGCAGAAAAAACCCGGTGACAACACTGATCGTTTTCGACTGTTGCAGATCAGGGCAATGAGCAAAATCTTTGATTGTCTCGCGTCTGCTATATACGATTTTTATTGAAGGATTTTCAGCTAAAGGACCAGGACGTTTTTGGCGAACGTTGAGCCACCAGATTCCAACCGCAGTAAAAGATGCAATTGCGGCTGGGATAACAGTAATTACAGAATTCGAAGAGGAGGATTCCATGCTTTGCTCCCGAGAGTAAATCATGTAGCATTCAAAGGCTTAAAGCTCCCCACACAGATAGTGTGACAGGCCCTTCTATAGATTGTCAACACGCTACAAAGCAACTTACCCGTGTCAAGTTTTAACCGCCCAGAGCGATATCGAGAAACATCATGACTACGAATCCCACCATCACCCCAACCGTCCCTTCGAGGTCGAAGCCCTGGCGGTGCGACTCCGGGATAATTTCGTCGCTGATCACAAAGAGCATCGCCCCGGCGGCGAAGGCCATCCCCCAGGGCAAGATCGCCTGGGAGACACTCACCACGCTCGCCCCCAACAGACCGCCGATCGGTTCGACCAGCCCCGAGAGCAACGACACCCACAGCGCGTAGCCCACCGAATAGCCCTGCCCCAGCAGGGCGACGGCCACCACCAGCCCCTCGGGCATGTTCTGCAAACCGATGCCCACCGCCACCGGCAAACCTTCGGCGATGCTGCCGCCCCCGAAGCTGACGCCGACGGCCATCCCCTCCGGAAAGTTGTGCAGGGCGATAGCCCCCACAAATAACCAGATGCGTTTGAGACGCTCAGGGCTGGGGTTGGCACCCTCCGGGCCTTTGATGAAGTGCTCGTGGGGAAAGTAGCGGTTGGCCAGCCACAAAAATAGGCCGCCCAGCAGAATGCCCACGGCCATGATGAGAGCCGCGGCGGGCCGGGAGTAACCCTGCTCGACAGCGATGTCCGTCCCCGGCACGATCAGCGAAAAAGCGGAGGCGGCGAGCATGACCCCGCCGCCGAAACCGAGCAAAATCGATTGGGTCTTCTGGGAGAGCTTGCGGGCAAAAAGCACCGGCAAGGCCCCCACAGCCGTGGCAAGGCCGGCAATCAGACTGGCGAAGGTTCCAAGAAAGACTGGGTGCATGGCCTACATCGATTCGCGCGGCTCGATGCCGAGCAGGGTGAGGGTAGTGGCCAGCACCTGCCGCGTGGCGACAACGAGGCCAAGCCGAGCGTAACGCAAAGCGGGCTGCAGGTCCTCCGCCAGAGGTGGCAAGATCGGGCAGTGCTCGTAGAACTGGCTCACGTCGCTGGCTAGATCGTAGGCGAACTGGGTAAGCCGCTGCGGTGCTCGATCGATGGCTGCGAATCGATATTCGTCCGGGGCGGCGAGCAGACGCAGGGCAAGAGCGCGCTCCTGCGGGGTTTCAAGCCACGCGGAGCCGTCGGGCCTGAGAAATTCGAAGCGCTCCGGGATCGGCATCCCCCGCTCGGGAGCCTTGCGCAGGATGCTGCAGCAGCGGGCATGGTTGTACTGGACGTAGAAGACGGGGTTGTCGAATTTTTCGGACTGGGCCAGGTCGAGGTCAAAATTGACCGTGGTATTGAGCGATTGGCTGAGCAAGAACCATCGCCCGGCATCGACCCCCACCTCTTCGATTAGATCGTCGATGCTCACCAGTTCACCACGGCGCTTCGACATGCGCATTTCTTCTTTTTGGCCGGTCTCGGGGTTGGTCTTAAAGAGCCGCACCATCTGGCCGATCAAGATCTCCAGGGAGTCGGCCGGGTGTCCGAGCGCCTGGGCGACCGCCTTCATCCGCGGCACGTAGCCGTGGTGATCGGCGCCCCAGATGTTGATGAGCCGCCCGTAGCCGCGCTGGTACTTGTCCCAGTGGTAGGCGATGTCGGCGGCGAGGTAGGTGGTATTGCCGTCGGCGCGCTTGACCACCCGGTCCATCTCGTCGCCAAAATCCGCCGCCTTAAAAAACAGCGCCTCGCCACCGCCGTCTTCTTCGTCAAAGGCGTGCGGGGCCTGCGCTTTTTTGGAGCGGCCGGTGATTTCGCCGTTTTGCTCCTGGCGCGAGCAGGTCGCCCGGTAGAGCATCCCCCGCGCCTCCAGATCCGCCAGAGCCGCTTCGATGGCCCCCGCCTGATGTAGCGAGCGCTCGGAATACCAGCGGTCAAAATCGGTGCGAAATTGCTGCAAGGTGATCTTCTGCTGCGCCAACAGCCGGCCCTCGGCATAAGCGCTGAACCACTCGACGGGTTCGCCGCGCAGGCTATCGCCCTGCGCGGCCGCCAGTTGCTCCGCCAGCTCCTTCAGATAGCTACCCTTGTAACTGCCGTCGGGCAATTCGACCGCCTCACCCAGAGCCTGCAGATAGCGCTGCTTAAGCGAGAGGCCCAACAGCTGCATCTGGTTGCCCGCGTCGTTGATATAAAATTCGCTGTCGACTGTATAGCCCGCGAACTGCAAGATCCGCTCCAGGCTGGAGCCGATTGCCGCCCAGCGCCCATGGCCCAGGTGCAGCGGTCCGGTCGGATTGGCCGAGACAAATTCGAGCAGGATGCGCTCGGGCTGCTCGGGAACCGTCCGGCCGTAGTCACCCTTGAGTTCTAGAATTCTCTGCAATTCGGCGGCCACGAACCGGTGGCCGAGGCGCAGATTAATAAAGCCCGGTTTTGCCACCTCGACGGCAATCTTGTCGCCTGTCAGGTGGGAGGCAATCGCCTCGGCGATGGTGAGGGGCGCCAGGCGGCAGGGTTTGGCCAGGCTCATCGCCACCGGTGTCGCGTAGTCGCCGTGCTCGGAGACTTTCGGCTTCTCGACGACGATCGATGGGCGCGGGGACAACTGGGTGAGCTGTCCCAGTTGTCCAGCCTCAAAAGCAGTGCCGAGAGCAATGTAAATGCTCTCGGCGAGTTGTTGTTGCAGTGATAGCGCTGTCATGGTGTTCCCACCGAGCGTGTGGATGGTGTGCAAGGAAGCCTATGCGGGGGAAAGGCCACAGCAGCGATTCCGGCGGGGGCCTGAAAGCCCCCCGCAAAGCCGGTATTAGTCTTCGTCGTCCTCTTCGACAAAGTCGTCGTCGCCGGCAAAGGCCACCCCCACCGTTCGCAAGCCCAGAGTGTCGTCGATGAGTTCATCGTCTTCGATCACTTCTTCGGCTTCCTCGTAGGCGTTGAAGCCCGTGCCGGCCGGGATGAGCCGGCCGATGATCACGTTTTCTTTGAGGCCGCGCAGCCAGTCGGACTTGCCCTCGATGGCCGCCTCGGTGAGCACGCGGGTGGTCTCCTGGAAGGAGGCGGCGGAGATGAACGAGTCGGTGTTGAGCGACGCCTTGGTGATGCCCAACAGCACCGGGGTGCAGTCGGCGGGGGCGCCGCCGGTCACCGCCATCGCCTCGTTGACCTGCTCGATTTGCCTGAGTTCCACCAGCTCGCCCGGCAGGAAAGTGGTGTCGCCGCCGTCCTCGACGCGCACCTTCGAGGTCATCTGACGCACGATGATCTCGATGTGCTTGTCGTGGATCTCGACGCCCTGGGAGCGGTAGACCTGCTGGACTTCGTTGACCAGGTAGCGCTGAACCGATTCGATGCCCTTTTGCAACCCGCCGCGTGCGGCAAAGATGCGCAGGATGTCGTGGGGGTTGGCCGGGCCGTCGGTGATCGACTCGCCCGTCTGTACCTGCTGGCCGTCTACCACCACCAGGCTCTGGCCGGCGATCGGATAGTTGGTCACCCCGCCGTCATCCTCGACGACGCTCACCTGATAAGATTCGTCGGGCATCTGGGTGATCTGCACCTTGCCGGGGCGCTCCACCAGCACGCACATCTCCTTGGGTTTACGGCCTTCGAGCAGCTCCTCGACGCGCGGCAGACCCTGGATGATGTCGCCGGTCTTAGCCCGCTCGAACACCAACAGCGCCAGGTTGTCGCCGCGCTGGATGAGATCGCCGTCGACCACCAGCAAAATTGCACCGCCGGAGACCAGGTAGGGTCGGCCGATGCGCACGATCACCCGCCCGGATTCCGCCAGCACCACCTGGCCGGATTCGGGAGAGGCAAAATCCTTTGCCAGTTTGTCACCGGCGCGCAACAGATCGCCGGGTTTGACCGTGGGGGTGCCCTCGACCGGCACGCTCACCAGATCGCTCTGGGTGACCAGCAAAATGCGCCGCACGGTCTGGCCGACGCGGGAGATGCCGCGCACGGTACCCGCCTGCTTGGCGAGGATCTCGGTGCGGGCGATGATTGCCCCCGGCCCGATGCGATCGCCGTCTTTGACCAGGATGTGGGTCAAAGTGGAACCGTGCAGCAAATCCGCCGCCACGTCGCGGCGAATGAGCAGCGTCTCCAAAATCACCAGTTGCAGCCGCACCATCGACGGATCTTTTTCGTCGGGGACAAATTCGATGTCAGCGGCCAACTGAGCTGCCTGATCGGTGATCTCCAGCACCAACTGGGTCTTAAGTAGCTCGATGCCGTCGATCGCCTTGACGCGGTCGCCGTCGCGGTAAGGGATGCGCTGCACCCCCCGCAGGCGAATCGAGCTGCCCGCCTGCTGTGAAGCCTCCTGGCTGGGGGCGTCCGGCTCGTCGGGTACCGGGAACTCTTCGACCGGTCTGAGCAACACCGCGAGCCCCTCAGGGGTCTCCACCTGCTCGACGTAGCGCAAGTCGGTGGTCACCACCCCGGGGATGACCTCGGTGCCCGGATAGGCGAAGGAATCGTGGGCAACTTTGAGGTCGCTGGGCGCATCGAGCAGGTGCAGTTCGCCGGGCTTGATCACCACCTCGCGCAGGATGTCGTTGCGCTGGGCAATCGAGACCACGCCGGAGGTGAGGCAGTAGATGTCCTTGACCACCTGCACGCCCGCTTCGACGTACTGACCGTCTTCGACTTCAAGCAGCGAGATGTCCTTGTTGACCTCGTGGGTCTCCTCCGGAATCCACAGCAGCGTACCGCCTTTGAGCACCTCATAGCCCTGCTTGCCTCGGGCCTTGGCCACCTCCACCCCTTCGGAGTACTTGATGAGGCCGCCGGATTTGGTCATATAGCGATCGTCGACCCGCTCGGCCACTACCTGGCCGTTGTTGACCTTGGTGCCGGGCGAGACTTTGAGGGCAAAGACCTGGCCGTTGTCGGTCTCCAGGGTATAGTGCTCGCGGCCCTGGGATTTCTCCTCGTGGACGACGGCCTTGTCGAGCAGCACCGAGGCGGTGATGATCTCGACCTCGCGCCCGCCCTTGGCATCTTGTTCTTTGAGGCGCACACCACCGCCGTGCTCGGTGATCAGCCGCGTCTCGGCGATCACCCCCCCCTGCTCGACTTTTTCGCCGCGCTCCAGAGCGGTCTCCGCCCCCGGCGGCAGGTTGTAGACTTCGCCGGAGAGCACCCACAAAAGGCCCAGCCGGCTTGCATACTGGGTCTCGTTGCCCTGGCGGTCGGTCTTGACCTCAGGCACCAGGTCGGCAAACTTGATCTCCCCGGCCAGATCCGAGAAGACTTCTTTTTGCGCTTTTTCGGTGCTCTTGCGGGCGGTCTTGCCGACCAGGGCCAGCTCCGCGTACATCGTGCCCGCCTCGATGCGCTGGCCGTCGCGCACCAGCAAAAGTGAGCCGGGGGTGATCGTGACGGTCTCTTTTTTGCCGTCGGCCCCTTCGAGGGACATTGTGCCGGCCTGGTCCGCCTGATAGGCGTCGTCACCGTGGCGGGTGCGCATCGGCCGGGCCTTGAGGGCGCTTGAAAACTTGATTTTGCCGTCGAAGGGCGCCTTGAGCGGCTTGGCCACCTCACCTGTAAACACACCGCCGGTGTGGAAGGTGCGCATGGTCAGCTGGGTGCCGGGTTCCCCGATCGACTGGGCGGCGATGATCCCCACCGCCTCGCCGATGTCAACCAGGTGGGAGTGGGCGAGCGACCAGCCATAGCACATGCGGCAGACCGAGCGGTTGGCTTCACAGGTCAAGGGCGAACGGACCATCACCGCATCGACCCCCGAGCGGGCGATGCGCGCAGCCGAATCGTAGTCGAACTGGGTGTTGCGCGGGGCGAGCACTTCGCCTGTGACCGGATGGACGACGTCGCGGCCGGCGACGCGGCCCACCAGCCGTTCCTCCAGCGAGACGATCATCTTGTCGCCATCTCTGAGGCTGCCCAGGAAAATGCCCCGCTGGGTGGTGCAGTCTTCCTCGCGCACGATCACATCCTGGGAGACGTCCACCAGGCGGCGGGTGAGGTAGCCCGAGTCGGCGGTGCGCAGGGCCGTGTCGACCAGACCCTTGCGCGCGCCGTAGGAGGAGATGATGTACTCGGTAACGTTCAGGCCCTCGCGGAAGTTGGCCTTGATGGGCAGGTCGATGATTTCACCTTGCGGATTGGCCATCAGACCGCGCATCCCCACCAGCTGGCGCACCTGCGAGAGGTTGCCGCGCGCCCCTGAGAAGGCCATCATGCCCACCGAGTTGAGGGGGTTGCGCTCCTGGAAGTTTTCTTTGACCCCCTCGGTGAGTTCTTGGGTGGCCCCCGCCCAGGTGTCGATCACTTTTTGAAAGCGCTCCACCTCGGTGATCTCCCCGCGGGTAAAGCGTTCCTCGGCGCGCTGGATCTCGCGCTCGGCGGTTTCGAGAATATTGACTTTGCTGTCGGGTACCTGCAGGTCTTCGACGGAGATCGACACCGCCCCGCGCGTGGCGAAGCGGAAGCCGAGGTTTTTGAGGTTGTCCGCCAGAAGCGCCGTGCGCGCCGTGCCGTAATGGGAAAAAGCCCAGGAGATGAGCTTGCCCAGACCCTTCTTGTCGATTTTGCGGTTGATGAACTTGGGTTGCGGTTCTTGCGTCATGGCTTTTCCCTTCGCTAGCTGGCGACAAGCGTTTCTTGAATGACCTGATTGAAGATGATCCGCCCAACGGTGGTGCGAACGAACTGCGAGAGCGCGTTGCCCTGCTCGTCGCGGCGCACGCGCAAATCCTCGGGGTTGTCGGTTTCGACCTCGCCCTCAAAGCGCAGCCAGATCTTGGCGTGCAGGTCGATCATGCCCTGGTTGTAGGCGATCACGGCGTCTTCGCTGCTGCCGAAGTATTTGCCGGAGCCTCTGGTGGCGTCGGGGTTGTCGACCGTCAGGTAGTAGCACCCGAGCACCATGTCCTGGGTAGGGGTGATGATCGGCCGGCCGGTGGCAGGCGAGAGCACGTTGTTGGAAGCGAGCATCAACAGGCGCGCCTCCGCCTGCGACTCCAGCGACAGCGGCACGTGCACCGCCATCTGGTCGCCGTCAAAGTCGGCGTTGAAGGCTGTGCACACCAGCGGATGGAGCTGAATGGCGCGACCGGAGACCAGGATCGGTTCAAACGCCTGGATACCCAGGCGGTGGAGCGTGGGCGCGCGGTTGAGGAGCACCGGGTGGCCGGTGATCACCTCGTCGAGCACGCTCCAGATGCGCGCATCGTTGCGCTGGATCATCTTTTTGGCGGCTTTGATGTTGTTGACCAGGCCGCGCTGGATGAGCTTGTGGATGACAAACGGCTGAAACAGCTCGATGGCCATCTCCTTGGGCAGGCCGCACTGGTGCAGCTTGAGCTTAGGGCCGACCACGATCACCGAGCGGCCTGAGTAGTCGACGCGCTTACCGAGCAGGTTCTGCCGAAAGCGGCCCTGCTTGCCCTCGATGATGTCCGAGAGCGATTTGAGGGGACGGTTGTTGGCCCCGACCACCGTCCGGCCGCGCCGGCCGTTGTCGATGAGCGCGTCCACCGCCTCCTGGAGCATGCGCTTTTCGTTGCGCACGATGATCTCGGGCGCCAGGATCTCCTGCAACCGCGCGAGGCGGTTGTTGCGGTTGATCACCCGGCGGTAGAGGTCGTTGAGGTCAGAAGTGGCAAAACGGCCGCCGTCGAGCTGCACCATTGGTCTTAGATCCGGCGGGATCACCGGGATGGCTGTCAGCACCATCCACTCCGGCCGCGAACCGGTGGCGATGAAGTTGTCGAGCACCCGCAGGCGCTTGATGAGTTTGGTGCGCTTCTGGCCCTTCGACTCACCCAAATCCTCGCGCAGCCGCTCGGCTTCGGACTCCATCTCGATGGCCGCAAGCAGTTCGTGAATCGCTTCGGCCCCCATCTTCGCCCAGCCCTCCGGCAGTTCCAGACTCGAATCCTCGGCGAAGATCTGATCTTCGACCTCGATGTACTGGTCCTCGGTGAGCAGCTGTTTGTAGTAGAGGTTCTCGGCGTTGCCCGGATTGAGCACCACGTAGGCATTGAAGTAGACCACCTGCTCGACGTCGCGCAGGGGCATATCGAGCAGCGTCGAAATATACGAAGGAATGCCCTTCAGGTACCAGACATGGGTGACTGGGGCGGCGAGCTTGATATAGCCCATGCGGTGGCGGCGCACCTTCGATTCGGTGACCTCGACACCGCAGCGCTCGCAGACGATGCCCCGGTGGCGCACGCGCTTGTATTTGCCGCAGTAGCACTCCCAGTCTTTGGAAGGCCCAAAGATGCGCTCACAAAAAAGCCCGTCCATCTCGGGCTTGAGGGTGCGGTAGTTGATCGTCTCGGGTTTGGTCACTTCCCCCACGACCTGGCCGTTGGGGAGGGTGCGTTGCCCCCAGGCCATGACCCGCTCCGGGGAGGCAAGAGAGATCTTGATGTAATCGAAACGCTGTTCCATCCTGGGCATGAGCTTCTACTCCCGAATCAATGCGCTGCCGGAGGCAAGGAGCCCAGCCGAAAGCTAGAGGCACCCCACACCGGCTTTGGATTAAACCTTATGCACGAATGCCAATCACCGAACCCCACCGCCGGCGCCTACGAAGCTTACTCCCGACTGATTTACTCTGAGACTCACGGCAGGTAGAGTAAGAAAAAGGCGAAGGATGGCCGAGCAAACAGGGCATACGTTCCCTTCTATTAGGAAAGCTGGATATCTAATGTAAGTCGCGCAACGGCTGAGTGTCAACAGCTGTTACGCTAGATGCGCTTTGTTTCGTGATGTGCACGCCGATGCCCTCGCCCCTCGACTGGGATTTTGCCAGGCAGCGCAGCGAGCTGTTGGAGTTGATGCGCACGCTCTGCTACCGCGAGGGCGACTTCAAGCTCTCCTCCGGCCAGAGCAGCGGTTACTACATCGACAGCAAAAAAGCGACGCTCCATCCGCTAGGTGCCCTGCTCGCAGGCTCGCTGCTCTACGAAAGGCTGCCCGAAGGCACGGCGGCGATCGGCGGGCTGACCCTCGGGGCCGATCCGATCGTGACGGCGGTGGCCGTGGTCTCGGCCCTGCGCCATCCCGCAGGCGGTGTGGGAGCCTTTATCGTCCGCAAGGAAGTCAAAAAACACGGCTCCCAGCAGTGGATTGAAGGGCCGAGCCTTGCGGCGGGCACACCGGTCGTGATCGTGGACGATGTAGTGACCACCGGCGCGAGCGGCTTGCAGGCAGCCGAAAAAGCCGAGGAGGCAGGCTTGAAAGTCGTCCAGATCCTGGCCCTTGTCGACCGCCACCAGGGCGGCGGAGCGCTCTACGCCGGGCGCAACTATCCCTTCGAGGCGTTGTTTTCGATCGAAGAATTTCGCAGCCGCTAGGCCGGTGTGCTACGTGTATTCTGCAAAGTCGTGTACCGAGTGTCCATGCCCAGAGGCCGACCTTTCGACATCTCAAGCGCCTGGCTGTACCTTTTGCCGGCCCTGCTGCTGTTGGGCCTGTTCGTGCTCTGGCCTGTGACCTACCTGGTCGGCCTCAGCTTCACCGACGGCTCGCTGCGCGACCCCCTATTCGTGGGAACCGCCAATTTCGAGCGGCTGTTGAGCAGTGAGAGCTTCCTGCAGGTGCTCATCAATACGATCGTATTTACCGCCGGTTCGGCGATTCCAAGTGTGGTGCTGGCGCTTCTGGTGGCGGTGGTGCTCTCGCGCTCGGTGCCTTTGCAGGGACCGCTGCGCTCCGCTTACTTTCTGCCTACGATCATCTCGCTGGTAGCGGCGGGGGTAGCATTCCGCTGGCTCTTCCACCCGCAAGGCTGGGTGAACGCGCTCATCGTTTGGCTGGGCGCTTCGCCGGTCAGTTGGCTTTCCAGTCCCACCTGGGCGATGCCGGTGCTCATCTTCGTCGCCACCTGGAAGCAAATCGGCTTCAATGTCGTGATTTTTCTGGCGGGCCTGGGCGCGGTGCCCAAGAACCGCTACGAAGCGGCCGAACTCGATGGGGCCAACGGCTGGCAGCAATTGTGGTTTATTACCGTGCCGGGCATCCGGCCGACCCTCGTATTCGCCACGATCACGACAGTGATTTTTACTTTCCGCAGCTTCGAGCCCGTCTACGTGATGACCGGCGGCGGACCGCTCGGCACCACGAATATTTTGGTCTACTACGTCTGGGAGCAGGCATTCGGGTTGTTCAACTTCGGCCTGTCGGCCGCCGCCGCCGCCGTGCTACTGGTGGGAGTACTGCTGGTGACCGCTATCCAGCTCTGGGTGGCAAGCGGCGAAGATTGACAGCCCTTCAGCCGCCGCCAGGCACGGCTTACTTCGGCACGGACATCGGAGACAGCACGGACGGCCTCGGCATCATTATCTGCTGGCGCTTGCGAATGTCGACCATCACGGCCTCGGGTACCAGCACCTTGTCAATTTTATGAATGACGCCGTTGGTGGCCATAATGTCCGCCTGTAGTACCCGGGCGTCGTTGACGTACAAGCCGCCGTCGCGGGCGGTAAATTTCAACTCCGAGCGCTCCAGGGTGCGCATAGGCTTCGAGTCGCGCAACTGAGCCGCCAGAAAGGGTGCAGTGTCCGAAACGACGTGGTAAGTGAGCACCTTGGCTAACAGGGCGCTGTCGCTTTTAAGAATTTGGAGCACGTCGGGCGGGACAGCGGCAAAGGCATTGTCGTCCGGTGCAAAGACCGTAAACCGTCCGAAGCCCCGCAAGTCTTCGACGATGCCTACCTGCTTGACCAACTGCACCAGCGTCGCGAACGAACTATTGGCCGCCAATGTATCGACAATGTCTATTTTGGCCTGGGCGAGTCGCTTGGCGGAGCCGGAGTCGGCCTGCGGTGCCGGGACTGCATAGGCAGAGGTCGCACTGGAAGCGACGGCACCAGGCGGTATCACTAGCGCCAGGCCCATACCCAAATGGGCACAGAGGGCGACGACTCGCGACTGTGAAAGTGGGTGGATTCGCATGGATAGACTCCTCACTGTGTGGCTCGACTCAGATTATCTAAGCACACCCAGGGGGATTGCCATCAGTCCTGCGATACAGGTCATAGCAAGTATCCACATCCCAGAGCGCAACCAGGGCAAATTGGCGATGTAGAAAAGTCCGTGTCCGGCCCGAAAGGCCAGATAGGCCACGGCCAGCGTGTTGGCCCATTCACCGTTTCGGCCGCTTACCAGTACCATCAGCACCGCGGCGGTATAAAGCGCAAATCCCTCAAAGGCGTTCTGGTGTGCCCAGGTGGCGCGCTGGGCGTAAGGAGGAAGCTTGTCGAACATCGCGCGCGGGGCGGCGTAATCGTACCCCACCTGCAGACGGCCAAGGGCGACCAGGACAAAAGGAAAGTAGATCAGAGCCGCCGCTGCCGCCAGGCAGCCATAAAGAAAGAGGGGGCCGGACATGGTTGGTTTTGTAAAGAAATTCAACGCTCCTCATCAGTGTATCCAGACCGGACGTTTGTGGCTGATCCCCTTGTGGGTGTGGGTGGATCCGCTATGCTGGGAGGCTGATCGCCCGAAAGCGTCACGCGCGTGTCCCACGCCCTATGCCACCGCTTTATTGAGCACCGTCTGCTTGCCATCGTGCGCGCCGACTCGGCCCCGGCCGCCCTGGCCATCGGCCGGGCTGTGGTCACTGGCGGCTTCCGGTTGGTGGAGGTGACCCTCACCACTCCCGGCGCCGAGCAGGTGGTGGGTGAGTTGCGCAGCTCGGGCGGCGAGGTGTTGGTCGGCTGCGGCACAGTCCTGACCCCCGAGGCGGCCCGCCGGGCGATCGGATGGGGAGCACACTTTGTGGTCAGTCCCCACACGGACCCGGAAATTATCGCCACCGCCCATCAACTGGGTGCCCTCGCCATCGGCGGTGCCCTTACCCCGAATGAGATCGTGGCGGCCTGGCAGGCAGGAGCGGACTTGATCAAGGTGTTTCCGGTCGCCCAGGTGGGAGGGCTTGCCTACTTAAAGGCACTGCGCGGGCCGTTTCCCGATCTGCCGCTCCTGCCCACCGGGGGCATCGGCGAGGATGACTATCTGGACTACCTGGCCGCCGGGGCGACCGCCGTCGGGGTCGGCCAGGCCCTCGCCCCCCAGGGCGAAGTGCGCGAGGGACGCTGGGGAACTGTGGCCGGTCGGGCCAGCGACTGGGTGATGCGTTTGGCCGAGGGCAACGGCTGTCTGGTTCCGGGGGAGCGCCGGTAAAATGGCGTTGGACACCTCGGCGGACTGGACATGCTTGGCAAGTTTTTCAAAAAGCCCGACGCGGAGCGCAACGACCGCGTGCCCCCCGGACAGTATCTGACCAACGGATTTCCGGTGCTGACCTACGGCCGCACACCGGACATGGCCTCGTTTGTGTGGCGCTTCAAAGTCTGGGGACGGGCAAAAGAAAAAGTCTTCAGCTGGGACGACTTTATGGCCATGCCCAAAAGCCAGTTCACCGCCGATTTTCACTGTGTGACGCGCTGGAGCAAGCTGGATGTGCAGTGGACCGGGATCCGGATTACCGATTTTCTCAAACTCGTCGAAATCGACCCCAAAGCCAAGCATGTCCTCGCCCATTGCTACGGCGGCTACACCACCAACATCGCCTTCGAAGACTTTGGGCGCGAAGAAAATTTCTTTGCCTGCGAGCTGTTTGGCGAACCGCTACCGACCGAGCATGGCGGACCGCTGCGGCTGGTGGTGCCCCACCTCTACGCCTGGAAGAGCGCCAAATGGATCAACGGCCTCGAATTTACCGAACAGGAGCAACTCGGCTTCTGGGAAGTAAACGGCTACCACCGCCGGGGCGAACCTTTTGCCGAGGAGCGCTACAGCGGCATTTAATCCGCTTCGTCTGCGGCCGTTTCGTCCCAGCGACCCAGTTGCTGGCGGGCGGTGCGCCGCGAGGTCCCGCGCAACTGCTCCTCCAGGCGCGGGACGGCGACGGCCTTGCCGCGCCGTAGCCCGCCGCGCAGCCGGATCGCTTCGTCCGGTTCGGCGGTGCGCCGCTGTTTCTGGGCGTTGACGAGCACCTCGGCCAGAAACTCCCGGTAAATCCCATAGCGCTCCAGGTTGGCCTCGCGCACCGCACAACCCGGCTCGTCGCGGTGCAGACAGTTGCGAAACTGGCAGCAGCCCAGGTAAGGCCGAAATTCTGGAAAATAACCGGCAAGCCGTTCCGGGGCCAGGGTGAGTTCCAGTTGATTAAATCCGGGGGCGTCCGCCACCAATGCCTCCGCGTTCAGGGCAAACAGCTCGACATGGCGGGTGGTGTGCCGCCCCCGGCCGAGGCGGGCGGAGATGTCCCCCACGCGCAACGCAAGACCGGGGTGCAGGTAATTGAGCAAACTCGATTTGCCGACACCGGAGGGTCCTGCGAGCACGTACGTACCCGCCAGTTCGGCCCGCAACGCTTCGATGCCCACACCGGTGCGCGCGCTCACCGGACGCACGGTGTACCCCCAACCACCCACGGCGACAGCGACAGCTTCCACCGCCTCGGGGGGCACTTCGTCGATTTTGTTGAGGCAAACGATGGCCCCCAGCTTCTCCGCTTCGATATGGACCAAAAAACGGCTCAGCAAAGCCGGATCGTAAGCCGGCTCCGATAGGGCAAAGACCACCAGCACGCCTGTGCAGTTGGCGATGGGCGGCTTGGAGAGCACCGAACGGCGCGCGCAGGTGGCGGCGATCACCCCCCGGCCGCTCGCAGAGTCGATCTCGGTCACCTCCACCCGGTCACCTACCAGCACCGATTGGCCGGTTTTTTTGAGCCGGGCGCGGCGGGTGCACAGCACCATCCCCAGGCCGTCGTCGAGCCGGACACGGTAGAAGTTGGCTTCCTGGGCCAGGACCGTGCCGGTGGTGCCCATCGGTGCCCCTTAGTGAAACAGGTTGCCGATGCTGTCGATCAGCCCTTCGAGCCCCTCTTTTTTGGAGACTTTTTCGCCGCGGGCCTTGGCGAGCTTGGTGAGCAGCTCGCGCTCCTCGGCGCCCAGTTTGGTGGGAATGACCACCTTGAGCTGCAGATAGTGGTGGCCGCGGCGGGTGGGATTGCCGATGCGCGGCACGCCCTTGCCGTCGAGGGTGAGTACCGTCTCGGGCTGCGTACCGGGCGGCACCACCACCGTCTGCGGACCGTCGACAGTCTCCACCGACATCTGCGAGCCCAAAATCGCTTGCAGATAAGAAATTTCGGCGACCGAATAGATGTCTTGGCCTTCGCGGCGGAAGACCGGGTGGTTGCGCACGCTCACGTAGATGAACAGGTCCCCCGGCGGGCCACCGCGCATCCCGGCGTCGCCCTCGCCCTGCACCCGCAGGCGCGACCCGGCGTCCACCCCGGCGGGGATGGTGATCTTGATGGTGGTCTGCTTTTGATTGCGCCCGCGCCCGCTGCAGGTCGGGCAGGGGCTTTCGATCACCTCGCCGGTGCCCTGGCAGTTGGGGCAGGCCGCCACCTGGGTAAACAGCCCAAAGGGGGTCCGCCGCGCCTGGCGGATCTGGCCCTGGCCGCCGCAGTTGCGGCAAGTCGTAGGACCGGAGCCGGGCTTGGAGCCGGAGCCGCGGCAAGTCTCGCAGGTTGTCAGGTGGTTGATGGTGATCTCTTTTTCGCCGCCGAAGATGGCCTCCTGAAATTCGAGCACCATGTCGTAGCGCAGATCGTCGCCGCGGGTGGGTCCGCCCGGCCGGGTGGCGCGCCGGCCGCCGGTGCCCGCCCCGGCGAAGCCGCCAAAGAAACTCTCGAAAATATCGCTGATGTCGCCGAAGCCCGCCGCCCCCGCAAAATCCCCCGGGCCGCCGCCCCCGCCGCCGTTGAGGCCGGCCTCGCCGAAGCGGTCGTAGCGCGCCCGCTGATCGTCGTCGGAGAGCACCTCGTAGGCGCGCGAGAGTTCTTTGAACATGTCCTCCGCCCCGGCGTCTTTGTTGACATCCGGGTGGTACTGGCGGGCCAGCTTGCGGTAGGCCCGCTTGATGTCCTCTTTAGAGGCGTCGCGGCTGACGTTGAGGGTTTCGTATAAATCTCTGGCCATGCTGGTTGAGCGGACCCCGGCTGCTTAGGAAATCCTTACATAGTCTAGTATCTCTACCGCCCGGAGGACCCGCAAGCCTGCCCAGGGTAGCCACGCCTACCTCTAAAGCTTGCTAAGACGGCTTTTCGAGCTGCCGGACATCGACAATACTGCCGCGCAGGATGTATTTGGAACCTTCGATTTCGATGGGAGTGCCGATCTTAGCTTTCACCCGGCCGATCACCAGGCCGTCGCCGGTGGCGCTGGCCGCGCCGGTGAGGGTAACTACGTAGTCCCGGCCGTAGGGGTCGCCGGGATCTTGAATATTGCGGATTTCGGAACCCACCACCACCGGCACCAGATGGGGGATCACCCGCACCTTGCGGATGGTCAGCTCCCCGGCCGGCTGATTGCGGATAATCACCGACGTCGGCTGACCTACCGGGAAGACATTCGAATCGCCGATGCTCAGCGAGCGGATGAGCATGTCCACCTCCACCGGCTGCTCGCCGCCTTGGCTGGCAATTTGCGCCTGGCTGCCGCCGCGCGCGAGCAAAAACGCAAACAGCGCCAGAATCACCGCTGCCACCACCGCCGCGTCGATGATGTTGATTTTGCCAAAAAGCCTGCCCTGCGAGTCGATGAGCGCCATGCCGCCGATATGCATCCTGCCTTTCGTGGCGCATCGTAGCACACTGGGCGATGGGTGCGGCTTTCAGAGCTTAGCGGTCGGTGGTGACACACACCGGCGCACACGATTTGGAAGTAATCCTGTCTTTATAGGATATACCCAGAGGAATCGATGCTAAAAGTACTGTAACCTTCTCGATAGGAATGCCTCCGCGTGAGCCGATACTATGCATCAACGTTGCTGCTGGTTTGCGTGTCGTGTTGCTTGCTGATCTTCGCGCAAACAGTCTGGGGCGCCGAGCCTAGGGCGTCCCTACGGGCGACTCCGGCTACTGAATCAAGCAATATTTATTTTGTGGGTGACTTTGAAAGTGGCGATTTAACCGGCTTCGACGCCGAAGTGTGTTGCAGCGATTCCGTTCTGGTGATCGCCGCTCCCAAAAAAATCGGCAGTACCGTTGCCCCGGTCAGAGCCGGCCGCTACGCCGCCCAGTTCAATCTGCGCAACTCCGATCCGGACGTCTCCAGCAGCAGGCGCTCGGAGTTGCGCCTGGGCACCGTCAAACCCGACTCCTCGCGCTGGTACGCCTTCAGCATCTACTTGCCGGTCGATTGGGAGATAGACGAAGACTCCTACGACATCATTGCCCAGTGGCACGATTCTCCCGATTTCGACCTTGGTGAAACCTGGCGGTCCCCGGCGCTGAATCTGCAGGTGGCGGCGGGCAACTGGAAAATCAACCGGCGCTGGGATCCCAATCCGGTCACCTACGACAACACCCCCGGCCCGGGCGGCGGCACCGAATCGATTGGCCTCGGTCCCTTCAGCAAAGGGGTCTGGACCGATTGGGTCATCCACGTCAACTGGTCCTATGAAAATAACGGCGTGCTGGAAGTCTGGAAAAATGGGGAGTTGGTGCTGATGCGCGAAGGCCCCAACACCTACAACGACCAGACAGGGCCTTACTTGAAGCTGGGTATTTATAAGCCCGATTGGAAGTACGACCCTGCCGAATCGACCACCAGCCGCCGCACGCTGTACATCGACGAAGTCCGCATCGGCAACTCCAAGACCACCTATGAGGAGATCGCTCCTTAAGGCGGCTGCGCGCCCAAAAAATCCCGCGGGGGGCGGCCCCCCGCGGGATACCTACAAGAAGTACCGCTTACTTGGTCTCGGTAAATTCGGCGTCGATCACATCGTCACCGCCGCGGGTGCCGGAGGTGCCGCCGCTGCCGGAGGGACCACCCTCGTCGGTACCCGCCGCCGCGCCGCTTGGGGCCGACTGCTGGTAGAGCTTGCTGCTCAGGTCGTAGACGGCCTGCTGCAGATCGGCTTTGAGGCTTGCGACTTTGTCCATGTCCTCGCGGGTGAGCGCGTCGCGCAGGTCCTTGATGAGCCCTTCGATCTTGCTCTTGTCACCGCTGGCGACTTTGTCGCCGAACTCGGTGAGTTGGCGCTCGGCCTGGTAGGCGAGCGAATCGGCTTCGTTTTTGAGATCGACTGCTTCGCGGCGTTTCTTGTCTTCGCCTGCGAAGGACTCGGCCTCGTTGACCATCTTCGCAACGTCGTCTTTTGAAAGGGTCGAAGCACCGGTGATGCTGATGGTCTGGGCTTTGCCGCTCGCCTTGTCTTTGGCGGTGACGCTCAAGATGCCGTTGGCGTCGATGTCGAAGGTGACTTCGACCTGGGGAACGCCCCGGGGCGCGGGCGGAATGCCGTCGAGGCGGAAGCGGCCGAGGCTCTTGTTGTCGCCGGCCATCGAGCGCTCGCCCTGGATGACATGGATCTCGACGGAGGTCTGGCCGTCGGCGGCAGTCGAGAAGGTCTCGGACTTGCGCGTCGGGATCGTGGTATTGCGGGGGATGATCGGTGTCGCCACACCGCCCAGGGTCTCGACGCCCAGCGAGAGCGGGGTGACGTCGAGCAGCACGACGTCGCGCACTTCACCGGACAGCACACCCGCCTGGATGGCGGCCCCGACGGCCACCACCTCGTCCGGGTTGACGCTCTGGTTGGGGTCTTTGCCGATGATGCGCTTGACCAGTTCCTGCACCGCCGGGATGCGGGTGGAACCACCCACCAGCACCACTTCGTCGATGTTCTCTTTGCTGAGTTTGGCGTCGCGCAGGGCCTGCTCGACGGGCTTCTCGACCCGGCGCAGCAAGTCGGCGCACAAGCTCTCGAACTTGGCGCGGGTGAGGCTCATGTCGAGGTGCTTCGCCCCGTCGGCCCCGGCGGTGATGAAGGGCAGGTTGATCTGGGTCTGGGTGACGCCCGACAGTTCAATCTTGGCCTTCTCCGCCGCCTCGGTGAGGCGCTGGAGGGCCTGGCGGTCGGTGCGCAGGTCCACCCCTTCGAGCTTCTTAAATTCGTCGGCCAGATAATCGACGATCCGCCTGTCGAAGTCGTCGCCGCCCAGGTGGGTGTCGCCGGAGGTCGATTTGACCTCGAAGACGCCGTCGCCCACTTCGAGGATCGACACATCGAAGGTGCCGCCGCCCAGGTCGAAGACCAGGATAGTCTCGTTCGCTTTTTTATCGAGACCGTAGGCGAGGGCGGCGGCCGTCGGTTCGTTGATGATGCGCAGCACCTCGATGCCGGCGATACGGCCGGCGTCCTTGGTGGCCTGGCGCTGGGAGTCGTTGAAGTACGCCGGAACCGTGATCACCGCCTGGGTGATTTTTTCGCCCAGGTACTTGCTCGCATCGTCGACCAGTTTGCGCAGGACGAGGGCCGAAATTTCTTCGGGAGCAAAATCTTTGTCTTCGTTGGTGCTGTGCAGTTTGACGTTGCTGCCGTCGCGCACTACCCGGTAGGCCACCTGCTTGGCCTCATCGGTGATTTCGTCGTACTTGCGGCCAATGAAGCGCTTGACCGAATAGAACGTGTTCTCGGGGTTGAGAACGGCCTGACGGCGGGCCAACTGCCCGACCAACCGGTCGTGGTTCTTGGTGAAGGCCACCACCGACGGTGTGGTGCGCGAGCCTTCCGCGTTGGCGATAACGGTGGGCTGTCCCCCCTCGAGGACGGCCACCACCGAGTTGGTGGTGCCCAAGTCAATGCCTACAACTTTTCCCATGACTTCTCCTTACGGGCATCTCACGCCTTAAATCTCTTCTTACCGTACCCGCCGCCGCCGGGCGCCCGGGTGCGGTCCTCCCCCGCCCGATTGGCGTAATTCCCGCACCTCCAGTGGCGGATGCGGCGTTTTTCGGTGGGCGGTAGAATACAGCCATTGCTATCGCTGCGGGTGCCATGGTCCCACTGTGGGATGAAAATCGGGGGTACCGCATCCCCTGGGTCAACTACGGCTTGATCGTTACCTGTATCGCAGTTTTTATCTACGAAATTTCGCTGGGCGAAAAGCAGCTTGAAACTTTTATTAACCAGTACGCAGCGGTGCCGGCGGTGATCGTGCCGGCCCTGGGCGCCATCTTTCAAGGCGATTTGGGGGCAGTCGGCCTGCTCGCGCCGCTGGTGACGGCGATGTTCCTGCACGGCGGCATTTTGCACCTGGCGGGCAACATGCTCTATCTGTGGATCTTCGGCGACAACGTCGAGGAGCGCATGGGCCACTTCGGTTATCTGGTGTTCTATTTGATTTGCGGCGTGGTCTCGATTCTGGCGCAGACCTTTCTGGAATCTGGCTCTAAGATCGCTTCACTCGGGGCGAGCGGGGCGATTGCCGGGGTGCTCGGAGCCTATATCGTCATGTTTCCGCGCGCCCCGGTCCAGGGAATTTTTCCGCTCGGATTTATTCCCATCCCTTTCAAACTGCCGGCCTTCTGGTTTATCGGCATCTGGTTTTTGCAGCAGTTTTTGAGCACCCTCGCCACGGTCAACACCAGCAACGTCCCGGACATGGAAGAAGGCGGGGTCGCCTACTTCGCCCACGCCGCCGGGTTTGTGGCGGGCCTGGTGCTGGTGCGCGTCTTCGCGCGCGAAACGGACCCTTACAAGCGGCGCTAGGGTGACTGGGGGGCAGCTTTGTCGGGCTTGGCTGCCGGGGTGAATGGTTTTGCTTCGGGTTTGGCACCAGGAGGGGGAGCAGGTGGCTTGGGCGGATTGAGGCGATTTTTGACGTACTCGCGCACCCGCTCTTTACCCTCTTCGGGGGCGGCTTTCTCGGCCTGGGTGTAGAGCTTCTGGGCGTCGGCTTTGTTGCCTTTGGCCAGAAGCAAATCCCCCTTGCCGATCAGGGCGCCGACATTGTTTTTATCGGTGGCCAGCACTTTGTCGTAGGTTTGCCCGGCTTTGTCGGCCTTGCCGGTCACCTGGTAGAGCTGGGCCAGTTGCAGGCGGACGTTCGGGTTCTGCGGCTGCGCATTGGCAAGCCGCTCCACCAGCGGAATCGCCTTGTCGAACTGGAACTGCTGCAAATAGAGAGAGGCGAGATTGCTCAGGGCGTTGGGGTTGTTCGGTTCGCGCTCAAGAATCTTTTGATAACCGGCGATTTCCTGGGCGGTGCGGGCCGGATCGGGCTGGTTCTGAGAGGTGGCGGCCGGGGCCGGGGCCTGCTCGGCTCCAGAAAAAATCGAAATGAGCGTAAAAAGGAGGGGACCTGCAAAACCCAGGGTGCCCACGATCGCGATACCCAGAAGCAAGATTTTGCGGTTGTTGGTGGTCATAGTCCGCTCAAATCCAGAGGAGGTGCGTGTGCAGGAATGGCGCCTGCTGGGAGGCATGCTATTTTTAGCCGCTGCCCTTTCTGTCCTGGTCAAGTATGTCCTGCCCATCTGGATCCGGCAACCGGAACCGCTGGTCGTCTGGCTGCCCATCGCAGCCCCGGCGGCCCTCGTGGCACTGTGGCTTTGGGCGGCAGGCCGCAAGCGTTAATTGATGTCCTATAGTCCCACCGGTCGGTTTACTCTAATAAGTGACGCGGCAGGGAGGCGGGAGATCATGCGGCAGGTGACGGCGATCATATTAGGCGGTGGGCGCGGCACCCGCCTGTATCCACTGACCAAGCGCCGGGCCAAACCGGCGGTTCCCATCGGCGGCAAGTACCGCCTCATCGACATTCCAGTCAGCAACTGCATCAATTCGGGCATCCAGCACATCTACATCCTCACGCAGTTCAATTCCGCCTCCCTGAACCGCCACGTTTCGCAGACCTACCAGTTTTCTCGCTTCAGCGACGGCTTTTGTGAGATCCTGGCCGCCGAGCAGACCGACGAGAACCCCAACTGGTTTCAAGGCACCGCCGACGCGGTGCGCCAGTACCTGTGGCTGCTTGAACCCAGCGGTTCGACCGAATATTTGATTCTTTCGGGCGATCACCTCTACCGGATGGATTACAGCCAGTTCGTCCGCCGCCACCGCGAGACCAACGCCGATGTCACAATCGCCGTGTTGCCCTGCGACCTTGAGCGCGCGAGCGACTTTGGCCTGATCAAAACCGACGCCGATGGCCGGGTGGTGCAGTTTACCGAAAAACCGAAAGGGGCTGAGCTTGAGCGCATGCGCGTCGATACCACCACCCTGGGGCTCACCCCCGAAGAAGCCGAGCGCCGCCCGTTCATCGCCTCGATGGGCATCTACGTCTTTCGCCACGAGGTGATGCTCAAGCTGTTGCGCGACGACCCGAGCCGCACCGACTTCGGCAAAGAAATCCTGCCCGCCTGCCTGGATGACTACAACGTGCAGGCGTACCTGTTCGACGATTATTGGGAAGATATCGGGACCATCGAGGCGTTCTACAAGGCGAATCTGGCCCTCACCAGCCAGAACGCGCCGCCCTTCAGCTTCTACCACCCGGCGCCGATTTATACCCGGCCGCGCTATTTGCCCCCCAGCAAGCTCATCGACTGCCAGATAGCCGAATCGATCATCACCGAGGGCTGCATCATCAAGCAGGCGCGCATCTTCCACTCGGTATTGGGTCTGCGCTCGCGCATCGAGTCGGGGGTGCGCATCGAAGATTCGCTGCTGATGGGAGCCGATTTTTACGAGACGCCCATCCAGCGCGAGGAGTCGCTGCGCCGCGGCCTGCCGCCGGTCGGGATCGGCGAGCGCTGCGTCATCCAGAAGGCCATCATTGACAAAAACGCCCGCATCGGCAACGACGTGCGCATCCTCAACAAGGAGCGCCCCGACTCGGCGGATCATCCCGAGCGGGGCTTCTACATCCGCAACGGCATCGTCATCGTCCCTAAAGACACCGTCATCCCCGACGGCACCGTGATCTAACCCACCGATGCGCCACGCTTTTCTCGACGCCAACAGCATCCGCTTTCACTATGCCGAGCAGGGCATGCCCGACGCCCCCCTGGTGCTGCTGTTGCACGGATTTCCCGACTTCTGGTACTCCTGGCGTCACCAGATCCCGGTTCTAGCCGAGCATTTTCGGGTGGTAGCCCCCGACCTGCGCGGCTACCACCTCACCGACAAACCCGCGGGCGGCTACGACCTGTTGACCCTCAGCGACGACGTGCGGGAGTTGGTCCTCGCTTTGGGCGGCCGCGAAGCGATCGTGGTGGGCCACGACTGGGGCGGGGCGATCGCCTGGTGCTTCGCCCACCGCTACCCGGCGATGTGCTCCAGGCTCGCCATCTTCAACGCCCCCCACCCGGTGCGCTTTGGCGAAGAGTTGCGCTCCAACCCCCAGCAGCTGTTCAAAAGCTGGTATATTCTGTTTTTTCAATTGCCCTGGCTGCCGGAGCGGCTTATCGAATGGAACGATTACGAATTTATCGAAATGGCCTTTCGCCACCCCGAGGTACGCCCCGGCAGCTTCAGCCACGAAGAGATCCGCCGCTACAAGCAGGCGGCGGCGATGCCCGGGGCAATGAGCAGCGCGCTCAATTACTACCGCAGCGCCCTCAGCTCCCCGCCACCCCCTGAAACCTACAACCGACCGGTCGCCTGCCCGACTTTGCTCCTCTGGGGAGAGCGCGATTTTGCCCTCGAGACCCGTCTCACCCGCCACCTGGAGCGCTTCGTGAGCGGTCCGTTGCAGGTTGAGCGGTTGCCCGATTGCAGCCACTGGGTGCACCAGGAAGATCCGACCGGCGTCAATCAGCGGCTGGTGCCCTTTCTCACCCAACCCGGTCGTCAGGCTATCTTCGATTGAGTCCAGCCGTTTGGGGAGGCCCGCGTGACCGTTTCACTCGCCGCCGGATCGTTGCCCACCCAGGTGCCCGGCGCCCAGGGGCTGATCGCCGTCTACTACGAGCACCCCCGCTGGTTCGAGCCGCTGTTTGCCGAACTGGAGCGCCGTGGGACGCCCTATCTCAAAATGCCCGCCGCGGGCCGCTTTTACGATCCGGCCAACCTGGCGGCGGAGCGGGGGGTGGGCCTGGTGTTCAACCGGATGAGCCCCTCGGCCTACCGCCGCGGCGGCGGCCGCCACATCCACTACACCCTGGGCTGGCTGGCCCACCTCGAAGGGCAGGGTTTGCGGGTAGTCAACGGCGAACGCGCCTTCAGACATGAAATTTCCAAGGCGCTGCAACTGTCGCTGCTGCGCGCTCTGGGCCTGCCTTTTCCCCACGCCCACGTCTTCTGCCGGGCCGCGGACGCCCCCCGGGCGGCGGTGGGCCTGCGCTTTCCGGTAGTGGTCAAGCCGAACGTCGGCGGCAGCGGCACCGGGGTGACCCGCTTCGACGCGCCCGAGCAACTGGCCGAGGCGGCTCACGGGGACGCCCTCGATCTGGGCCTGGACAGCGTCGCGCTGGTGCAGGAATTTGTTCCGGCCCGGGGCAGCTTTATTACCCGGGTGGAGGTGGTGGGGGGCAAGTTCCTCTACGCCATCCGCGTGCATCTCTCTGGCGAAACTTTTGATCTCTGCCCGGCGGACATCTGCCGGACCACCGGCGGCGAAGCCCTTGGGACGGCCTGCCCGACCGAAGCGCCCAAGGCGGGTTTGCGGGTAGAAGGCTACGAACCGCCGCAAAGTGTGATTGCCGATGTCGAGCGGATTGTGGCCGCGGCGGGGATCGAGGTGGGGGGTGTCGAGTACCTCGTGGACGACCGGGACGGACGGATTTATTACTACGACATCAATGCCCTGTCGAACTTTGTTTCTGACGGTGAGCGGGTGGTCGGTTTCGACCCGTTTGTCCGGCTGGTCGATTTTCTGGAGCGGGAGGCGGGCTTTGGGCACTAAAAAGATGCGCTTTGGCTACTGGCTGCCGGTCTTCGGCGGCTGGCTGCGCAACGTCGAGGATGAGAACATGACAGCCGACTGGCCCTACGTGCGGGATCTGGCCTGCCGCAGCGAGGGGCTCGGCTTCGATCTGACCCTGGTGGCCGAACTGAACCTCAACGACATCAAGGGCGTCCAGGCCCCGGCCCTGGACGCCTGGTCAACGGCGGCAGCCCTCGCGGCGGTGACCAAGCGGCTGGAGATCATGGTGGCGGTGCGGCCGACTTTTCATCTGCCGGCTTTACTGGGCAAGCAGGCGGCCAATATCGATCGGATCGCCGGCGGGCGGCTGTCGCTCAATGTCGTCTCCTCCTGGTGGGCGGACGAAGCGAAGATGTACGGCGTGCACTTTGAGCGGCACGAGGACCGCTACGCGCGCACCGCCGAGTGGCTGGAGGTGGTCGATGGCGTCTGGAGCCAGGATCACTTTTCTTATGCAGGCCGCTACTACCGGGTGGACGACAACGTTCTGCAACCGAAGCCCGTGAGCCGTCCCCGCCCGACGATCTATGCCGGGGGTGAATCGGAGGCGGCCAAAGATTTGATTGCCCGCAAGTGCGACGCCTATCTGATGCACGGCGATCCGCCCGAGCGGGTGGCAGCCAAGATCGCCGATATGACTGTCCGGCGCGAAAAGTTGGGGTTGCCGCCCATGACTTTCGGGGTAGCCGGTTACGCAATCGTGCGGGACTCCGAGCGCGAAGCGCAGGCAGAACTGGCCCGGATCACCGATGTGCGACAATCGGCCGCGGGCTTTGCCAACTACCAGCAGTGGCTATCCGGCACCCAACTGGAGCAGCGCATGTCGATTGAAGAATATTCAGTCTCCAACCGCGGCCTGCGCACGGGACTGGTGGGGACTGCCGAGCAGGTGAGCGAGCAGATCGAACGCTTTCTAGAAGCCGGGGTGGATCTGTTGCTGTTGCAGATGAGTCCTCAGCGCGAGGAGATGGAGCGCTTCAGCGCTCAGGTGATTCGCCCCCAGCTTCCTCTGACGGCGGCCCAAGCAGTGCTCTGAAGCTGGCGATTTTGAGCTTGAAACGATGGTTTGCGGCCCAATCGGCGAGCCAGGGTAAGCGCATCTTCGATGCTATTGACAAGTAGGCTCAGGTTTGCCCTCGGATCTGTCAATAATTTTGTGTAAGTGATTTTGTCATACTTTTAGCCTTCCTTCGAACTCAATCATCAGCCGGTTGAGCGCAGGACGCCAGGCCCGAATCGGCATCGTCCACTTCTTCATCTGATTTTGAACCGCCAAGTACACCATCTTTATCACCGACTCGTCATTCGGCATAATCCGGTGATTGCGACTGACTTTGCGGATCGTCATGTTCAACGACTCTATCGCATTCGTCGTGTAAATTACCTTGCGGATGTCCTCGCCAAATCGAAATATTGGGATTACGCGCACCCAGTTCTCTCGCCACATGCGGCTGACACTCGGATACTGCTTGTCCCACTTCTCACTCAGCAGTTCCAGATGCAACTCCGCCTCTTCTTCGGTCGCTGCACTGTAGATTGCTCGCAGCTCCGCACATAACGCTTTACGGTCTTTCCATGACACATATTTGCACGAGTTCCTGACCATATGCACCATGCATAACTGTACCAAACAGTCGGGATACACCGATTCAATCGCTGCCGGCATCCCCGTCAAGCCATCGACACAAGCAATCAAGATGTCCTTCAAGCCTCGATTGCTCAACTCCGTCAGTAAACCCAACCAGAACTTTGCTCCTTCATGGGCAGACAGCCAGATGCCTAATAGCAGGGCTGTTTCATTCTAGCTTTGCATTGGATGCAAATGAGAATCGAGAGCGGCAAAAGCCTTATTGCTTGTTGAGCAGGTCAAGCTTATTGACATGGCCGAATGGGGTTTTTGGAGAATGAAACAGCCCTGCACCCGCATGGGTGGTCATCAGCTTCTCCTGTCTGAGAGAGTATTATACTTTCCTTGCTGAGACCACTTACACAATTTACTTTACAGACTCGCAGCTGGAGGCGCAGGGTCTGGCCGCTCGAACTGTCTGCAAGCGTTCACTGATTCAACACTTCTGGTAATAGCGATACAACTGGTCACTAGCGTTGTAAGCAGGTGCGTTTGTCGTAGCACCAGAATTTTGGGACGATTCAGGCTGTGGAGCTTCCTCTTTGTTTTGCTCCGGGTTCTCTTTCTTCAGTGGAATCAAGGGTGCTTTGAATCGGCGCTCGTAGATTAGCTTCTGGGGAAATTTGCCCAAAGAGCATTCCATCATGTCATCAGGAAGCGGTACCGCCTCCTGGTAGTCCGTAGGTACGTCGTAACACTCATAGTACCCGCCGGTCGGTGCAAGCAGTATACTTGGCGGCAACTTGCCGTTGATGAGCTCAGGTCTCTGGTAGGGATTTCTTGGCTTTTGCGGATCGAAGGGTTGGGCGGAGACGGCCCAACACCCGACAAGCAAAAGAAGCATTGCGGCTTTGAGGGGGAAAAGGAATCTATGCAGCATAGATTCGGTACTCCACAGGGGTTGAACAACAGCAAACTTCAACGGTGCGCCGCGCCGCCACAGAAAGCAACGCAGCGCCTTAGATCTTATATATTTGCAGAGCTCAAAAGCGTACTAAACTTGCAAGAACGTTGGTACCTTTTTTGGTGAAATATAGATAATCTTAACAATCACAGTGTACGTTCGGCTTTTCTGGCCAATTGGTGGCTATGCAAGATTTGCAGCGTGAGAGGATAGCCCGCAAAGCTCTGGTGCGGGCTGTGGCCATCTGCCGTAAGCGAAGTGCCGTGGCGGGAGTGGTGTCCAGTGCGTTCGCCGCCGCGCACCCGACCTCCGCCGGTGCCTTTGCAGCAGACCTGCTGACGAGGACAGGCTCGGCAATGGAATCTGGCGGTAGACGCTCTGGGCGACCGCTTCGCCGTGCTGGGCGAACACCGGCGCCTTGAGGTGGTGGGCGAACTGGAGATGGCTTAGTTTGGATTGAACCGGCGCGCGATGGTGCCAATCTGTGGCACGCTACATTCGATAGTGAGTTTGCCGATGCCCACAGCCGAGCAGTTTGTGGCGCTTTTGCGGTCCTGCCTGACGCTGAGTGATTTTTATACTCCCATCTATCTGGTTCGCGTGGACGAGCGAACCGGTAACGTAGTGATCCTCGCCGGTGAGGAGGTTGAGATTGAGATTCTTCCCGATGGAAGGAGGGAAATTCGATGAGCCGCCCCGACTTGGAGCAGATGACTGACAAGCAGCTGCGCACTTATGTGCTTGCCAACCGGCAGGATGCCGAGGCGTTCTATGCATTTATAGAGCGAATGCGCCAAAAGCCGCCGATTGCTGTGCTGGGACCTGACGATCCCCTGCCTGCCGAGCTAATCGATCGCCTTGAGGCAGAAGGCCGCAAGTTCCGCTCAAAAGGCAATGTGGACGAGGACAAACCGCTTTAGCGGCAGCGCAGCGCTTCGAGATCGACCTGCGGCAGGCGGGTGCGCTCGGAACCCGCCAGGCGGTCCATCGGGCCGCCGCGCACGTAGTAATCGCCCGCACCGACCCCGCCGCCCATCGGCCTGCCGCCGCCGAAGAGCATGCCGAACAGGCCGCCCAACAGGCCGCCGCCCGCGGGGCTGTTGCCGGCGTTGAGCACTTCGACGCGGATATTAATGTCGGCACGGCCGGGGCCGCGGTTGGTGATGTTGGCGGTGGAGGCGAAGACCGCCCCCTGCTGGTCGCGCAGTTGCTCGGTAAAGCTGAAGCGCACGTCGGAATAATCGTTGACCTGCCAGCACAGCCGGTCGAGGCGCTCGCCGGTGGCGACTTTGTAGGTGCCGTAGAGATTGGACAAGTCGCCTGGGAGGCTGATTTGTTCGCTTTGGGCGTTGCCGCCGCCGCTGCTAAAGCCGCCGCGCGCTTCGTAGACCTGCGAGACGAACCGCCAGCTGCCGCGCACCCACTCGGGCACCACTTCTTCAAGCCCCAGCGAAAACGCCGAACCGCTCGCACTGGCGCGGTAAGGGGTGCGGCGCCGTTCGCCTTCGGCGCGCTCGGTGCTCGCCCGGCCGCTCAGGGACGGTTCTTCGACCGCGGCCACCCCCAACCGTTGCCTGAGGGCGTTGGCGTCCTTGCCGTCCACTTGCCCGTCGCCGGTGAGGTCGGCACGGCGGCTCTGCTCTTCGACGAGCAACCCGGAGCCGTTCAGGTACTGCTCCAGCAAGGTAAGATCCGCTTCCTCGGTCCTGCCATTGCCATCGATGTCGCCCGCCTGCTGAGCCGCGAGCGGTCCGACGGACAACATCAGCAGCGCGGCGGCAAGCCAGACGCTTTGGATCGACGGGCCGTACATGGTCATCATCTTGGCGACAGCCTGCGGTGGCAAAGGGTTCCTCGATGGTCCCGACGGAATCGGGGAGCGGGGCGCGTATCGGTCACAATGAAAGTGTAGCGAGGGGCAAGAATCGTTGTCATGATCCTCAAGCGCGAACACTTCGATGCAAAGCAAGCCCAGCTCTATGATGTGATCGTCGCCGGCGGCGGCGCCGGGGGCCTGTCGGCGGCGGTGTACCTGGCCCGCTACAACCTCAAAGTCCTGGTGGTCGAAAAAGGACGCGGTCGCTCGTTCTGGATGCAGGATCTCTGGAACTATGTTCCCCGGGTGGTCAGCGGCAAAGAACTGATCGAAGGCGGTAAGGAGATGGCCCTCCACTACGGGGCCGACTGGCTCAACGGCTTTGTCGAAGCAGTCACCGACACCGGCGAAGAATTCCAGGTGCGCGTCAAGTACCGCTTCAAAAACAGCGACTACCCGGTCTTCCGCGCCAAATACCTGATCGCCGCTACCGGTCTTATCGACGTGCTGCCGCAGCTGGAGAATATGCAGAACGTCTACGAGTACGCCGGGTACAACCTGCACGTCTGCTTGATCTGCGACGGCTACGAAATGACCAACCGGCGCGCGGCCCTGATCGCGGGCAGCGAAAAGGCGATCAACACCGCCTTCGTGCTCAACTGGTTCACGCCCTACATCACCGTGCTCACCCTGGGCGTCTACCCGGTAGGGGACGAGATGCGCGCTAAACTCGCCGATCACGGCTATCCACTCATCGAAAAACCGATCGCCCGCTTTTCGGGCAAAGACCACGTCATGGACGGCATCGAGTTTACCGACGGCACGGCGATTGGGGTGGATACCGGCCTCATCTCGATGGGCTCGATCCGCCACGATGACTATCTGAAAAATCTCGATTTGCTCACCGACGGTGGCGACATCGTCACCGAGTACGACTGCCGCACTTCCCACCCACGAATCTTCGCGCTGGGCGACCTTAAAAAGGGTCTCAACCAGGTGTCGATCGCCGTGGCCGACGGCACCCTCGCCGCTACGGCCATTTGGAAGGAGATCCGCCGCGCCAGTGCACCGCGCAAGTGGACAGCCCCGCTACAGGAAGCAGCTGCCCGAGCGGAGGAGTCGGCTCGCCCAGAAATCGGCCTCGGAGCGCCGCGGGGAGGTTAGGGAACTTATCTGCGCACCTGCGCATAGATGCGTGTGGGCAGGCCCCAGACATAAATAAAGCCCTCGGCGGCTTTGTGATCGAAGCTGTCCCCTTCGGAGTAGGTGGCTAGGTCCCCGTCGTAGAGCGAATAGGGACTTTTGCGGCCCACGACGGTGGCGGTACCTTTGTGCAGGCGCAGGCGCACAATGCCGCTCACCCGCTGCTGGGTAAAGTCGATGAATCCGTCGAGGGCGCCGCGCAGGGGGCTGTACCAGAGGCCGTTGTAGACCAGTTGGGCGTAGGTGTCCTCGACGCCGCGCTTGTAGGTGGATACCTCGCGGGGCAGGGTGAGCGCTTCGAGGGCCTGGTGGGCCAGGATCAACACGACCCCCGCCGGACACTCGTAGATCTCGCGGGATTTGATCCCGACTAGGCGGTTCTCGACCATGTCGATGCGGCCGACGCCGTTTTCACCGGCCAATCGGTTGAGTTCGCCCACCAGTTTCACGCCACTGAGAGAAGTGCCATCGAGGGCTACCGGTACACCGCGCTCGAATTCGAGTTCGATATACGTAGGCTGGTCGGGGGTGTCCGCCACGCTCCTGGTCATCGAGTAGACCTCCTCGGGCGGCTCCGCCCAGGGATCTTCGAGGACGCCGCACTCGACGGAGCGGCCCAGTAAATTGAAGTCGATCGAGTAGGGCGATTTTTTCTTGACCGGGGCGGGGATGCCGTAGCGCTCGCCGTAGGCGATGGTCTCCTCGCGCGACATGCCCCACTCACGGGCGGGGGCAAGCACTTTGAGTTTCGGGTCGAGCGCGCCGATGGACACATCGAAGCGCACCTGGTCGTTGCCCTTGCCCGTGCAGCCGTGGGCAACGGCGTCGGCCCCTACCGCTTGGGCGCACTTGACGAGAATCCGGGCGATGAGCGGCCGGGCGAGGGCAGTGGCGAGCGGGTAGCGCCCTTCGTAAAGGGCATTGGCCCGCAGGGCCGCAAAGGCGTAGTCGTAGACAAAATCTTCGCGGGCATCCTGAACGATCGCCTGAGCCGCCCCGGAGGCGAGGGCCTTGTGACGCACGGCTTCGAGATCTTCACCCTGGCCCAGATCGGCCGCCAGGGCCACCACCTGTTCCACACCCCATTCGTGCTTCAGATAAGGAATGCACACGCTGGTGTCCACGCCGCCCGAATAGGCCAATACCACTTTCTTCGCCCGCATCGCAACCTGCTTGTTGAATACCTGTCCGCAGCCATCTTAACGCGCGGGTCGCTTTGCCTTGGATGGGAACAGCCGGTTACAGAGGTTCAGCGCATGGCCTGCTTTCGAAAAACGATCGAGCAATTTCCGTTTCCAGTCGTCGTTTTGCTGCGGGCACTGGGACACGACGTATTGACGGCTCAGGAGGCTGGCCAGGCTACCAAGGGCATACCAGATGGGAGACTTGCTTGAACCTCGCGGCCGGTTAGCATAGGCGGACGATGAGCCTGCGTATCTACGGCAACCGCTTACTGCGCACCCCGGGCGGACTCGATACCCGGCCCACTTTGGGGCGGGTGCGCACAGCCGTCTTCGGCCGCTGGCACGGCCGGGTGGAGGGCTGCCGCTGGCTCGATCTGTGCGCCGGAGCGGGCACGATGGGCGCCGAAGCTCTGGCGCGCGGCGCGGCAGAGGCCGTTGGAATCGAGCAGGCGGCCGGGGCGGCGCGCATCGCTGCCGCCAACTGGGACAAAATCGCCCCCGGCCTCGGGACGATCTATAAAACGGACGCGCTCACCGGTGTCGCCCGTCTGGCAAAGCAGGGCCGGGTGTTTGATCTCATCTACTTCGACCCGCCTTACCGTGGGGGGCTTTATCTGCCGGTACTGGAGGCGGTCGTTGCCTGCGGGTTGCTGGCCGACGACGGCGAACTGGCTGCCGAGCACGGCGAAGATTCGCCGGATTTGCCCGAGGCCGTGGGTTCTCTGGTGCGCCTCGACCGGCGGGTCTACGGCGGTACGGTTGTGAGCTATTACGGTTTTTTGGTCGAGGCGGAAGCGAGCAACTCCTGAGGGTGGCTCGGCGGCAGGTTGCCGTAGGAAATCAGTTCCTGGCAGATTTCGCGCACGATGGGGGCGGCGGTGGTCGAGCCGAAGGCATTGCCGGACTTGGGCTCGTCAAGCACCACCAGCACCACGTAGCGCGGGTTGTGCGCCGGCAGATAGCCCACGAAGCTGGTGATCTTTTTGCCCGCCAGGTAGCCGCGCCCGCCGATGTTCGCTTTTTGGGCGGTGCCGGTCTTGCCGCCGATGCGGTAGCCCGGGATGTGTGCCGGTTTGCCGGTGCCCTCTTCGACGACGTGCATCATCATCTCGCGCACGGCGGCGGTCGCCTCGGGGGTGAAGATGCGCTTGTTGGGCCGGTGCTCCGGTTTCCAGAGCACCTGGCCTTCGTCATTCTCGAAGGCGCGCACGAGGTGGGGCTGGATGGCCATGCCGCCGTTGGCGATCGCTCCGTGCAGGCTCGCCAGTTGCAAAGGCGTGAGGGCCACCCCCTGGCCGAAGGCCACCGTCGCCACCTGCACCGGGTATTTGGCGAACTGGGTGCGGTTGGTGATGATCCCGCGCGTCTCGCCCGGCAGATCGACGCCGCCGGCTCCCCCGATGCCGATTTCGCGCAGTTTGTCGTAGTACGCGGTGGGCGGCATTTTTTGCATCAAACGGATCATGCCGATGTTGCTGGAGACCATCAGCACCTTGGTGACCGAAATCGCCCCGCGCGCCCGCCGGTCGTAGTTGCTGAGCATATAGCGGCCAAAACTCATCGAACCGGAATCGTTGACGACCGTGTCGGGGCGGATCGCCCCGGCGCTCAGGGCGAGGGCGACGTTGACGGGCTTAAATGTCGATCCTGGTTCGTACAGATCGCTCACCGCCCAGTTCTTGAAGTGGGCGGGCGGAAATTCGCCGTAGCGGTTGTTGTCGAAACTGGGGCTCACCGCCATCGCCAGAATTTCGCCGCTCTGGGGCTCCAGCACAATGGCGGCACCGCGAGTGACGCGGTTGGCCTCGACGCCGCGCTCCAGGGCAAGGCGGGCGGCACGCTGCACGCGCGCGTCGATGGTGAGGGCCAGACGGCCCGGCTCGAAGCCCTCGAACGCCTCGGTGGGCAGGGTGCTCGCCAAGGGCAGCCCCCCGGAGCCGAAGGTGACCGGGTAGCTCGCCGAGGCGCCGGTGAGGCGCTTGTGGTAGAACTGCTCGACACCCCCCTGGCCCTGGCCGTCGTAGTTGAGAAAACCGACCAGCGAGGCGCTGTTGGCTCCATCCGGGTAGAAGCGGCGGCGGCGCGAACCGAACTCCAGCCCCGGCAGCTTCGCCTGCACAATCCGCTCGCGGGCGTTTTCGCCGAGGCCGCGGGCGAGGGCGACGGTGCGGCGATTGTCCGCAAGGCGCGCGGCAATTTCGGCCGCGGGCTGGCCGGTGGCCTGGGCGAGGGTGCGGGCCATCTCGGAGCGCAGCGCCTGGCGGTGCTGGGCGGCAAGCTTGGCCTCCAGCGCCTCGCGATCGACGCCTTTTTGTCTGGAAGCCTGGCGCGAGGCGAGCAATTTTGCCTCCGCGTCGATCAAAAACGGGTGGGCATAGAGATCAAAAATCGGCTCATCGAGGGCCAGGGCCACCCCGCGCCGATCGACGATTCCCGCCCGGGGCCGCTCGGATTTGACCGTGCGCTCGCGCTGGAGGGCGGCACGTTCCTGGAGGGTGCTCGCCTGGGTGACCTGCAGATCGTAGAGGCGGTAGCCCAGACCGCCCGCCGCCGCGAGTACACCGATGCCCACCAGCCACAGGCGGGAGGTGGTTTGCCGCCGGATCGAACGCATCAGTAGCCCGCCGGAATGGCAAGGGCCAGATCAGGGGCCGCAGCCTGGGGCAACGGCTTGAGGGGCCGCTCGGGGGCGGCCGGTACGCTGAGCGCCTGGGCGGGGGTGGCCACCCTGAGCGGCGTGTTGAGGGCGACGCTGCTTGCCAGGTTACCGGTGAGCGCTTCGCTAAAAAGCGCCAGTTGCCGCGACTGTGTGCGCAGGCTCACCAGCTGCCGGTAGCCGTCCTCCCAGCGCGCCTGGGTCTGAAAAGTCCACCAGTACAGGCCTGAGGTGGCGACGACCAGCAGCGCGAGGACACCGATGCCGGCGTTGCGCGCCGTGCGCAGCCCGGCAGCCAGGCGCAGCGTTTTTAACTCCTCCGGGGTGGGCGGGGCGGCAAGGGGACGTTTGAGCGGCAGCACGACGCCGGTATTTGGGGAAACCTGGCTCTGGGGTAGGGCGTTCACGGTCGAGACTCCTCACTGGGTGAAAGGCGGCGGGCCAGGCGCAGCCTGGCCGAACGGGCGCGGGGGTTGGACTGGATCTCAGCTTCGTCGGCGGTGATCGTTTTGCGGGTGAGCACTTCGAGACGGGGATCGGCGCGCCAGCGGTGCTTGACCGGCCGGTCCTCAAGGCTGTGGAAGCTGATGACGGCGAGGCGCCCTCCCGGCACCAGCCAGTCGGGACTGCGCTCAAGAAAGGTCTCCAGAGCCGCGACTTCGCCGTTGACGGCGATGCGCAACGCCTGAAAGACGCGGGTGGCGGGGTGAATGGGCTGGCGGGTCGGGATGGCCGAGGCGACCACCGCGGCCAGTTCGGTGGTCGTGCGCAGGGGGCGCCGCTCGACGATCCGCCGGGCGATGCGCCGCGAGAAGCGCTCCTCGCCGTAGCGCCAGAACAGGTCGCTCAACTGCTCGGCGCTGCAGGTGTTGACCAGGTCCGCCGCCGTCTCAGCCTCCCCCCCGCCGTCCATGCGCATGTCGAGGGGCGATTCGAACCGCCACGAAAAACCCCGCTCGGGGCTATCCAGTTGCATCGAACTGACGCCCAGATCGGCGACGATGCCGTCGAAGCGCTCCTCCCCCGGCTCGAATTCGGCAAAGTTGATGTGTTCAAAGCGCACCCGTTCGCCGAAGGGAGCCAGGCGTAGCCGCGCCTGCGCAAGGGCGTCCTCGTCTTGATCGAGGGCGACCACCTGGGTGTTTTCGGTGCGCAAGATAGCCTCGCTGTGCCCACCCAGGCCGACGGTGGCGTCGAGGTAGAGTCCGCCGGGGTGCACCTGCAAACCGGCAAGGGTTTCTTTCAACAGGACCGATCGATGGAGAGTGTTCACTGCGGAGTGGGCGCGACCTGGATAACCTTGAGTCAGCCTAAAAAATCGCGGAGTTCCTGTCAAGTCTTGTCGCATATTTTCAGGAGTCGATGTGTTCGAAACCGATCGCGGCAATTTTTGACAATTGAGGCAAGCATTTGGAAATCTCAAACTAAAGCTTGAAGGCCGGCCCCGCAGGAGCATAGTCGGGTGCCCCGGCAAACTGATAGCATCGAAACGCTCCATTCGACCGGCCTGCATCCCATGCGCGTCTCCTTCAACTGGCTTCAAGAGTACGTCGAATTTGATTTCACGCCGTCCGAACTGGCCGAGAAGCTGACCATGGCGGGCTTCGAAGTCGAACATATCGAAGATCGGCGCACCTGGGCGACCGGGGTGGTGGTGGGCCGGGTGCTCGAATGCGCACCCCATCCCCAGGCCGACCGGCTGCGCGTCTGCCGGGTCGATATCGGCACGGGCCGATTGCTCAACATCGTCTGCGGTGCTCCCAACGCCCGCGCCGGCATCTACGCGCCGGTGGCCCCGGTCGGCACGTATCTACCGATCAAAGACTTGAAGCTGCGCGCTGCAAGCATCCGGGGCGTGCCGAGCGAAGGCATGCTCTGCTCACTCGAAGAGTTGGGTCTTGAAAAAACCTCCGAGGGCATTCATATCTTTGCGGAGGTGTCGCTGCCCCTTGGCAGCGACGTAGGACCGCTACTCGGTCTCGACGACGCGATTCTCGAAGTGGCCTCGACCGCCAACCGCGCCGACGCCCTCAGCATGGTGGGGATCGCCCGCGAGGTGGCGGCCCTGACCGGCGGCATCTTGCGCCTGCCCCTGGTCGATGCGCCCCTGGTGCCCAGGGGCGAGCTGGCTGCCCGGATCGCCGAGCCGGAAGCCTGCCCGGTCTATACCGCCACCTTACTAGAGGAAGCCGCGGTCGGTCCTGCACCCGACTGGCTGCGCGAGCGCCTCGAAAAAGCCGGCATGCGCCCCATCAACAATGTCGTCGATGTCACCAACTACGTACTGCTCGAATGGGGCCAGCCGCTGCACGCCTTCGACGCCGACCGGCTCGCCGCCGGTACCCTGGGGGTGCGCTTCGCCCACAAAGGCGAGCAACTGCTCACCCTGGATGGGACCGATCGGTCCTTGACTCCCGCGAATCTGCTCATCACCGCCGGCTCGCGGCCGGTGGCCCTCGCCGGGGTGATGGGGGGCGAGGCCACCGAGGTGAACGCCCAGACCCGGCGCATTGTGCTCGAAGCCGCCATCTTCGACCCGCCCACGATTCGCCGCTCCGCCCGCGTCTTTGCGCTGCGCACCGAGGCTTCGGCGCGCTACGAGCGCGGTGTGGACGCTTTTGCCCTCGAACATGCCCTCGGCCGCGCTCGGCAGCTATTGGCCGATTGCGCAGGGGCGCGCGCCGTCGCCCAGGCAAGCGACGATTACCGCCGCCGCGAGAACCGCGTGTTGTCCCTGCGCCCCGAGCGCCTTGCCCAGATTCTGGGCGAGGATATCCCGGATGCGGAGATTGCCCAGGTGCTCAAGAACCTCGGCTTCGATGTGCAGCAGGGACCGCAGGAATTCGCCGTCATCGTACCGGGTCATCGATTGCGCGATATCGAGCGCGAAATCGATCTCATTGAAGAAGTGGCGCGCGTCGTCGGTTACGACCGCTTCGCGCCCACCCTGCCGCCCCCCGCCGACGGCGGCTATCTGCCTTTTGAGGACTTTATCGAGCGGCGGGTGCGCTCGCTGTGCCAGGGGGCGGGGCTCACCGAGGTGGTGACTTACTCGCTCGCCCCGGACCGCGACCAGCAGCCGGTGGTGCTCAGCAATCCGCTGAGCGCCGAACTCAACAGCCTGCGCACCAATTTGATCGACGGCTTGCTCGAGACCTTGCGCTTCAACCGCTCCCAGGGCAACATGCCCTTTCACGCCTTCGAAGTGGGCGTCGTCTTTTTGCGCTCCGACGAGGGCATCTTCGAGTCGGGCCGGCTTGGGGCGGTGCTGTGCGGCGAGCCCGCGGTGGGCGACTGGCAAAAGGTCACCCCACCCTTCGATTGGTTCGCAGCTAAGGGCGTGCTTGCGGCGATTTTGCAGCCGTGGCAGATCGAAGTCGAATACCAGGCCGACCGCCGGGATGAGCGGCTGCACCCGGGACGAACGGCTTCGCTGTGGGTCTCGGGCGAGCGGCTTGGCACCCTCGGGCAACTGCACCCCCGTCTGGCTTCCCGTCTGGATCTACCCGAGCAGACGTTCGTATTCGAGATCGATCTCGATTTTTTGATCGACCTGGTGCGCGAGCGGCCGGTCGAATTTCGGCCCTTTTCGCCCTTTCCTCCGGCGGCGCGGGACTTGTCGTTCTATGCCCGCGAGGGGATCACCGTCTTCGAATTCGAGCGGCTTATCCGCGAGCAGGGCGCATCGCTGCTCGAATCGGTCGCGCTGCTCGATGAATTTAAGGGCCAGGGGGTGCCGGCAGGCTGCCGCTCCCTTGCCTTTCGGATGGTTTACCGCAGCGACCACACGCTCACCGAAGAGGAGATCACCGCCGTCCACCAGCGGGTCCGTCAGGCTCTGGCCGAGCGATACTCGGTCGATCTGCGCAGCTGATGGAACGGGACTATTTTGCCCCCCTTGACCTCGAAAGGCGGCGCCATATCAAAAATCTGATTGAAACGATCGAGCAAAAGCGAGCGGTCCAGGGCTGAATCTCTTCAGCCCTGGACCGCTCGAGTGCCGTGTTCCTGGTCCGGAACGCCTAGGCCTTGGTGGTCAATTGGCGGCGAATGTCGCGCAGGGCGTCGGCCCAGCGCGGGTCGGGCTGGTTGGCCTCGTCGGAGGAGACACTGGTGGCTGCCGGGCGATCGCGGCGGCTGCTGTCGCCCTGGCGGCGACCGCCGTCGCCCTGGCGGTCGCGCTGGCTCTTGTCGGCTTTGCGGATCGGCGGGCGACCGGTGCTGATCGGACCGGCGGCGCGGGCCGGGACGGGACGGGGAGCAACGGCACTCTCCACCTGTGGTTCGGTCGCTTCGCCGCTGGCGGCCACGGCGGGAGCGGCGGCTTCGCCGTCACCTTCGTCGCTGCGGTCGCTCTTAGCCTTGGGCTGGGCCTTCTCGACGCGCAGAGCGACATCTTTGAAGCTGACGCCATTAAATTGCTCGATGAAGCCGTCGGCGGCTTCGGGGGTGGACACGGTCAGAAAACCGAAGCCCCGGCACTTGCCGGTCTTGCGGTCGGTAATCACTTTGAGGGAGACCACTTCGCCGGCGGGGGCGAAAACCGCCTCCAATTCCTGGCGGGTGACCTCCTCGGGCAAATTTCCAACGTAGAGTCGAACGGACATACGCAACTCCTAATGCGATGAACCAGGAACACAAACCATGGGCAAAAACAGGCGCAGGCGCAAGGCCCCGCCTGCATTTCCAGCTCGATCTCGATGCAGACCATCCCCTGAGAAGGGCTGGGATCGGCTGTCCCCTCCGTGGCCCCTCGTAGGCACGACAGAGGAACGCGACCGCAACCGTTCGGCGATGGGCAAAAATGGCATAGGTGTGGGTAAAGCTTGGATCCGAGGGTGTCCGAGTTACTGTGAGCGCCGTGGGCCTGAGTGGCCCGGCCCAAGACGGTCTCAGGTAACCCCGATGTCCCGGCCTGATCCAGAGTAGCGCAAAGTGCTTCGAATGGGCAGTGTTCAGAGAAACTTCCAAAAGATGATGCTGCAGTTGACTTCCCTGCTCGATGCCATTCCCTTCGACCCGGCCGACTGGCCGGGTCCGCTGGCGCTCGTGGGCGGCAGTGTGCGCGACGCACTGTTGAACCGCACCCGCGTGCCGCTCGATTTGGATTTCGTCTGCCCCGGCCCGGTCGCCGAGCGCGCCCGCGTTCTGGCCCGGCGTTTGGGGGCCGGTTTTGCCGTGCTCGACGCCGAGCACGAGATCGTGCGGCTGGTGTTGGATTCGGGGATCACCCTCGATTTCGCCCGCCGGCAGGGGGCCGACCTCGTGAGCGACCTGGCCCGCCGCGACTACACCGTCAACGCCATCGCCTGGGACGTGCGCGCCGGGAAACTATTCGACCCTTTTGACGGCCGGGGCGATCTCACCCGCCGCACGCTGCGCGCCATCGGTGAAGCCAATCTCGTCGACGACCCGCTGCGGTTGTTGCGGGGCTATCGCCTCGCGGCCCAGCTGGATTTTGCAATCGAGCCCGGCACCCGCGCCTGGATCGGCCTGCACGCCCACCGGCTCGCGGCGGTCTCCGCCGAGCGGGTGCGCGAGGAACTGTGCGCCCTGATCTGCGCCCCTACCGGCGCGGACGCGCTGCTGGCCGCCTACCGCGACGGGTTACTCGCCGACTGGCTGCCAGAAATTGCTCCCATGGAGGCGATTGGACCGAGCGGTTACCACCACCTGCCGCTCATCGAGCACACCTTCGAGGTGATCCGCCAGGTGGACGGTGCGATTGCCGATTTTGCCGAGCAGGTGAGAGCCGACCTGGACCGGCAGGTCACGGGGGGCCACAGCGTCCGGACCCTGGTGAAGCTCGGGGCGCTGCTGCACGACATCGCCAAGCCCCCCACCAGCAAACTCGATCCGGCGAGCGGCCGGATGAGCTTCATCGGCCACGAGAGCCTGGGGGCGAACATGACCCGGCAGATTCTCCAGCGCCTCAAATTCAGCCGCGACGAGGAACGCTGGGTGGCGACCCTGGTGCAGCACCACCTGCGCCCCGGCCAGCTGGCCGCCCACTGGCCGCCCAGCAACCGGGCGGTCTATCGCCTCTGCCGCGATCTGGGCCAGATGCTCCCTGCCCTGCTGATGCTAGCCCTGGCCGACCGGCGTTCGACCCTCGGCCCCCAGGTGGGCAAAGACGACCTGGCGCGGGCAGTGGAACTGACCGGGCGGTTGCTGGGGCACTACTACACCCCCGGTGACCCGCTCGCCCACCCGCGCACGCTCATCGACGGCAACGGGCTGATGGCCGAATTGGACCTCAAGCCGGGGCCGCAGGTGGGCCAGTTGCTCGCCGCCATCCAGGAGGCCCAGGCCACCGGTGAAGTGACCGGCCGCGAGGAGGCGCTGGCGCTGGCGCGGACGCTGTTGTAGGCACAAACAAGGGCTCGGCAAACCGGAACCGCCGTAGAGCGACCTGTTCAATCTGTTCTTGTAAACAATTCCAGGGGCAAATGGGCGTAAGTCTCGTTGTATTCCTCGCTCCCCGGCGAAAAACAGGAGACGATCACCCCCCGCTCGCTGCCGGTGTAGGGCGAAGCGTAGCAACTGCCGGTCTTGGGGTTGAACTTGAGGTACACTCCCCGCTCGTCGATGGGGTCGAACGCCAGGGGCGGCTCGGGGTAACCGAAGGCGGCAAGATACCCCCGCAGGGCAGACACCGCCGATTCCACCGCATCGGCGCAGACGCCGATCATCTTGTACTCGGCAGGTCCGGCCAGCCGGACAAGCGCCCGGCGCACCAGAGCGCGATCGGCAAAGGCGCTGTTTTCCAGAATGCGCTGGGCTTGCTTGTCGTTCAGTTCGGGCGATTCCATCGCTTTAATGTCTGTCCACACTTGGTTGCCAAATCAGTATGACCGGGGCACCGACCGTTTGATCAAGCACCTGCCCGGCGCTGCCACCGGCGACGGCCACCTCGACGAAGCCGTGGCTGCCCACCAGTGCCAGCGTCTCTCCCCGAGGAACATCGCTGTAAGTGTGACCACCGGGAATGGTCCACTTCCCCAAAACGACACTCCATGGTCGGCCCGCAACAACCCCGCCCGGAAAATTGGTAATCAAGTTCCCGAAGCGATCGACAGCCTGGATCGCCCCTGCGTAGCCTTCCGCCGTTGCCCGGCAATCGGGCAGATCTAGCACCACCAGACTTGCCGGCTCGATGGGGCGGCCCAGTTGCTCGAAAGGTACGCCGAGGGCCAGGTGGGCGCCCACAGGGGCGAAGATGTCGCGCCCGTGAAAGGTAGCGCTCGGAGATGGGGTACGCCAGTAGCGAGGTTCGGTAAGTTCGACGGCAGCCACCACTGGGGTAACAGCCAGGATTCCACTCAGCAGACCGTTGTCGGGACCGACGAAAAAGGCCTCCTCGCAGCGGACGGCGACGGTTCGCCGAGCACCGCCCACCCCCGGATCGACCACTGCGACGTGGACCGTGCCCGCCGGAAAGTACGGACAGGTACTCGTCAGACAGAAGCGCCCGGCGGCGACGTCCTGGGGCGGCACCAGATGGGTGAGGTCGATCACCTGCACCTGGGGGGCAATGGCGGCGATTGCCCCCTTCATCTGGGCAACGTAGCCGTCTACCAGGCCAAAGTCGCTCAGCAGCGTGATCAGTCCCATCCCTAGGCGCGTTCGACTAAGAACGTGTGCAGGAGTTCGCCACTATTTTCAGCCTGGATCGGTCCGACGGTGGCGAGTGCGCGCTTCCAATCGGCAAGCGGCACCGCCACCACCTCCAGGCTCAAATACATCTGGCCGATGCTCCAGTCTTCGAACCAGGCTGAATCGGGGTCGGCCACTTCCCAGAGCAAGCCGCCCCCGACTTTGAGCACCCGCCGCACCGCCGCGATTACCGCTTCGCTGTAGGCCAGGGGCATAAACGGGCTGAACCCCGCCGCGATCACCAGGTCGAACTGGCCCTCGGGGTAGCGGTCGAGGTCGTGGGGCGGCGCTTCCTGCAGATCTTTGAAGAGCTTCGAGTTGAGCTGGGGGGCGCGGGCGCGCACGGCCCGCACCATCGCCCCGTCAAGATCGGTGCCCCAAAACAACGCTCCCCACTCCACCCACGGATCGGTCAGAAAACTGGGGCCACAACCGATATACAGGCAGCGCTCGTTTTTTTGGGGGCGGTGGACCTGCCAGAAGGGGGCTCCCAAGCGCGCCGTGAGCTTGCCCGCCAGCGTCTCGCGCCAAAAAGGCAGCGCCTGCACCTCGTCCGGCAACCGCCCAGAAAGCGGCAGGCGGGAATTGTTTTCGCGCTCCCGGTGCTCCGCCAGCGCCTGAAGCATCGGTATCCATTCACTTTGCAATGCGCTTACCTCTCAACAGATCGGCAATCCGCCCATCAATGTCCAGGCGGAAGACTTGTGAAACCCAGAAAAATTATGGATGAAACCGGCCTTTGACAGGCAGTTCGCCTGTTTGTCACTTTAGTGCGAAAGATGCAGGTCATATTTGACCACGAAAGGTATAGCGCAGGACTTCGCTCCCTAGTGAGCCCGCAATAGACTGCTCTTGTTTGTCTCGTTGTTTGTTGTGAGGAGTGGGCCATGGTTCGAAAAGTCGGCGGGGTTGCATCCGTTGTAGCAGCGTTGGGTCTGTTGCTGAGCGCTCGGGCGCAGGCGTTCGAAATTGCGGGCACCACCTCGCCCTGGCCGGTCGGCGGCACCTTCGAGCTGTGGCAACTCGACAGCCTCCTGCGCCGTCCTGATGCCCCCGAACCGTCGTCCGCCGCTGGTCTGGAAGACCCGGTGAGTAATACGGTCGTGGCCGATTTTGACTTTGAAGCGTTTTTTGAGCCGCTGGAGGCAGCGGTTCCGGGCGGCAGCGGCAACTTCAGCTCGGCACTACTGGCAAAGTTGGGCGGCGGCCAGGTCGGCTTTATCGGCAGCAGCCTCGCCAATACCAGTAGCGGCATCTATACCGTAGGTATCGACGGAACGGGCCTCAGGCGGATCGTCGATACGACCACGGCGGTCCCGGGCGGCAGCGGCCGCTTCGTCAACGGCGGCTTCGACGTGCTGGGCATCGAAGGCCAGAATCTACTGTTCACCGGCACCGACGCGGCGGGGGATCTCGGTTACTTTCTGGCGAGCGGCACGTCCCTGGCGCGCCTCGACGCGGAGCGCTTCGCGCTGCCCGGCGGGGCGGAGCTGTTCGACATCGAAGGCATCAAGATCGACGGTGGCCAGTTTTTCTTTCGGGCGAGCTTTTTTGAGACCGCCGGCGGCACCGCCCGCGAAGGCATCTTCAGCAGCAATCTGGATCTAAGCGGTCTTTCGACGCTGCTCAGTACCGCCGGTTTGCCGCCGAGCACGGTCTTCGCCGCCGACACCACCGACCTGCGGGGTCTCGACGTCCAGGACGGCAACGTCGTCGCCATCGCCGGCACCCGCGACTTCGGCGGCTTCGTTCCCCAGGGCCTCTACGCCAATTTCGGCGGCGACCCAATGGAAATCGTCGTCCTGGGCGAGACCCGCGCGCCGGACGGGGGGGTGTTCACGAGTTTCTCAGCTTCGCGCAACGTCTCCCTCGACGGCACGTCGCTCGCCTTTTTGGGGCGCACCGACCTTGGCCAGAACGGCGTGTACGCCTACGTGGGCGGCAGGCTCGTCACGATCGCCAATCTGGGCACGGCGGACCCCAACGGTTCGGGTAACCTGACGGCCTTCGGCGGGAACGTGCTGGTCGAAGGCAGCCGGGTCTACTTTGACGCGCTCAACGGCAGCGGACAACTCACCAACTATGTGGCGAACCTGGACGGACAGATCCTGGGCACCTTTGAGTCTGACGGCAACATCTTCGTGCCCACCGACCGCCGCGACGGCGACATCATCGTCAACGCTCCTTTTGAGACCACCGAAATTCCCGAACCCACCGTCGGGGCAGCAGGCGGGATGCTGGCGCTTTTGGGTGCGGCGGCCTGGCGGCGCAGGCCCCGCCGTCGGGCGGGGCCTGTGGCAAGAAGCTAGAGTAGGACAGGCTCAAAGCCCCCCGACTCCATTCCTTTGCGGGTCTGCACCTCATCGCTCGACTCCTCCCGCGCATAAGCCGGCGGTTGCATCAACGGCTCGCTCCCCTGATTGCTGAATGCGCACCCGAATCGAGCCCACCCGTCCCGCCAGTTCCCACAACCTGCCCCAATAGACCCCCCAGAAATCTTTGAGTGCCTGGGCTTCTTTGATCGAGGGGCATCTTAGTTGCCGCTCGCCAGAGATTCGACGTGGTCAAAGCCAAAAATATATCGTTTCTTTTCCTTGGAAAACTGGATCGGAACGTGGACACCCGGAAGGTTTAACTCCTGAGTGAGCAAAGGCTCTCCTGAGTCCGTGGTGTATGCTGAGTATTGAACTGACTCAGCTTCTAGAGCTACCCAACGTTTATGTCGAACGGCAGTTCATCGATGAGCAGGGCATCGTTTTCTACCTCAGACCGCTTGCTCCAGGAATACTCTGTTCTAGTTGCGGGCAATTTATCGACCGCGAACACCAGTCTCGTCCACTGCGAATCCGAGACTTGAGGATACGCGAAAAGCCCGTGCTCTTGCAGATTCCTCGACGACAATTCCACTGCAGAACCTGTGAACGTTACTGCACTGAACAACTAGAATTCGTCGATTGGCGGCGGCGACACACCCGACGTTTTGAAGAAGATATCTATGAGCGAGTACAACACTCAAGCCTCGAACAGGTCGCCCGCGAAGAAGGCATCAGTCCTGACGAAGTACGAGGAATGTTCGAGCATGTGGCTGCGCAGTTAAAAAAAAGACTGGGGCCAGGTCAAACGGATCAGCATCGATGAATTTAGTCTGCGGCGCGGCCACGATTTCAAAACGGTCATCAGCAATATCGAGACCGGCGAACTGCTGGAAGTCATCGAGAGCCACAAACAGAAAGAGATCATTGAAGAGCTTTCCCAGCAAGCGATTGAGGTTCGCAAAGCGTAACTATTCAGGTGCTTACGGCGGGGATCAAGGACGGCAGGGTAGCACCACATTCAACACTTCTGCTCGGGGCTTAACCCGAACTGAGGTTAACTGAATCACATTATCCGAGGAAACGCAAATATCGTCCTTCAGAATTGCACATCAAGTCGATGCGCCGACAACCGATAATCTGGCCCCGTAGCGGCAGCACCAATCCGGAACATTTTGCATGCGCTCAGCCCAGCTTTGCAGCCGCCTCCCGGTCCAACATCCAGAAGCGTTCGCCGTCGGCGAGATCGATGAGCGCGCTGGGGTAGGTAGTGTCGCCCGCGAGCACCCGGGTGAGTACCTCGGCTTTGTCGGCACCGGCCACCAGAAAGAGCACCTGACGGCTACGGTTCAATACCGGGTAGGTAAGCGTCAAGCGCGCCGTCGGTTGGGAGGCGGGGCGGGCCACCGCCACGGGCCGGTCGTCCACAGTCAGAGCGGCATCGCCTGGAAAAAGCGAAGCGGTATGGCCGTCGGCACCCATGCCCAGAAGCGCCAGATCCAGACGGATATCGCCGCCAAAAAATTCCGACAGATGTGCGGTGTAGAGTCGCGCCGCTTCCTCGAGATCGTCGCCAAAGGCGGGCATGGCGTGCACGTTCGCTGTCGGAATCGCCACGTGATCCAGCAGAGCCTCTTTGACCATGCGGTAGTTGCTCTGCGGGTCATCGGTCGGCACACAGCGCTCGTCGCCCCAGAATAGATGAATCTGATTCCAGGGCAGCTTGGAGCGGTGCGGCTCGGTAGCCAGCAACTGGTAGAGCCGTTTGGGGGTCGAGCCGCCCGCGAGGGACACACAAAAGCGGCTGTGCAGGGCGATGGCGGCGTGGGCCGCCGCCTCAAATAGCTGTGCCGCCTCCAGCGACAGGCTCTCCAGATCCGGAAAAACGGTGATGGCGCCGCGCATCGCTACTTCAGCTGCATCAGATCGTGGATCACTTCGAGCGATTCCTCGTAGATGGGGTCGCGGTCGGGGGTTCTGAGCGCCTCGCTGAGCAATTGCTCGGTGGTGAGGGTGTCGATGTCGCTCACCAGCGACAGGGTCGCTTCACCCATGTTCATCTGCATGCGGATGCAGCTGGAAGAATCGCTGCTGCACAGCACCGTCGAGCAGGCGGCCCCCATCTCCTCGGAGCGCAATCCGACCGAGGTGATTTGACCGGCCAGGTGCGCCTCGCCGGCCACGGCACGCACGGTTACCTGGATGGGCCGCTGGGTGCTGTCGCGCATGATGATCTGCTTGGTGAGATCTTTGTTGTGCAGCGACAGAGGCTGCCAGCCCAGGCGGCTGGCAAGCCACCCCAAGAACAGGTACGCCTGGCAGGGGTTGAGGGGAATGCCCTCGCTCTGGCCGTACTCGATGATCACGCGGTCGAGTGCGCCCAGGCAGGCGGCCCGGCTCTCACTGTCGAAGGCAACCGCGGTTTCTTCGCGCCAGGGCGTCAGCCGTGACCAGTTGAGATCGCCGAAGGAACGGTTCTTTTCCTGACCGAGGGCGAGGGAAGTGTAGCTTTCGAGCGCCTTTTCGGGTTCTTCGAACAGCGATGAATCGACCACGGTGCGATCGACAATGTGCTGCAAGTTCGTGAACAGTTCCAGGTGGATATTGAGCGGTCCCTTCCACCACAAAAACGTCTCAAGCTCGGGCAGCAGCAAAGCCGCGGCGGTAGTGTCCAGTTCGTCGAGGGCTTTGCCGCTCGCGCGCAGCGTGATGTACTCGCAGCAGATCGACTCGCGCCCGCCGCCCTCGCTCACCGGGCAGTAGGCGGCGACATAGGCTTCGAGGTTGTCCTTGGGGCCATCGGTGCTCGCCAATAGCGCAATCGCCCGGCAGGGGTGCTGCACGGCGATGGCACCGATCGCCTCGCCGATGCTGTTGGGATCTTGCAGTTCGCTTTCGTAGACGAGCAGGTTGAAGGTCGAAGCGCGGGTGGCACCCTCCTGCGAGCTCCAGATAGTCTTGAGCTGCTTGTCGATCTGGCTGACTTGCACCCGGGAGGGCTCGGCAATCGCGACGACGGAGGCGTTCTCAGTCATGATTCACTCACCAGTCAAGAAAAAAACATCGGTTAGAGGCGCCGCCAGCGGCGGCCGTTGTCCATCAGTTTACTCGCGGCGCTCGGTCCCCAGGAACCGGCGTCGTAGTAGTTGAGGTTGCCGGCTTTCTGGATTTCCCAGCGCTCGATGAGCGGTGTCACGATCTTCCAGGCCGCCTCGACTTCGTCCGCGCGGGTAAACAGCGTCTGATCCCCGAGCAGAAAATCGAGCAGCAACCGCTCGTAGGCTTCGGGCGAGGCGACCTCGAAGGTGCCTCCGTAGTGAAAGTCCATGTTCACCGAGCGCATGGCGATATCGGCCACCGGCCGCTTGGCCTCGAAGCGCAGCGAGATGCCCTCGTCCGGTTGGATGCGCAGCACCAGCATGTTCGGATTGAGCTGGCCCGCGCTGCTCGACGGAAAGAGCAGGTGCGGCACCTCCCGAAACTGCAGGGCAATTTCAGAGACGCGCTTGGCGAGGCGTTTGCCGGTGCGCAGGAAAAAGGGCACGCCGTTCCAGCGCCAGTTGTTGATCATGAACTTGGCGGCAATGTAGCTCGCGGTCTGCACGTCGGGGTTGACCCGGGGTTCGTCGCGGTAGGCGGGTACCGGCTCACCTGAGATCCAGCCGTTGGTGTACTGGGCACGGACCGCCTCGAGGCCGTTCGGTCCCTGGCCGACCTGGATGGCGCGCAGGACTTTCACTTTTTCGTCGCGCACGGTGTCGGCCTCGAAGGCGGAGGGCGGCTCCATGGCGGTGAGGGCCAACAGCTGTACCAGGTGGTTCTGGATCATGTCGCGCAGCGCGCCGCCCGCTTCGTCGTAGTACGGCCCGCGGTTTTCGACCCCGACCGTCTCCGCCACCGTGATCTGCACGTGATCGACGTAGCGGTTGTTCCAGAGCGGCTCCCAGATCGAATTGGCAAAGCGGAAGACCAAAATATTCTGGACGGTCTCTTTGCCCAGGTAATGATCGATGCGGTAGACCTGCTTTTCGTGGAAGACTTGCTGGACGACTTTGTTGAGATCTTGGGCCGAGCGCAGGTCGTGGCCGAAGGGTTTCTCGATGACCAGGCGCGTGTTGCGCACGTCCCCCGCCAGGCCCGCCGCACCCAGGTTCTCGATGATGGGTGCAAAGAAACTCGGAGCAGTAGCCATATAAAAGGCACGGTTGCCGAGGGTGCCGCGCTCGCTATCCAGGGTCTTTAAAAATTCGCCGAGGTCCTTGAAGTTCTGGAGGTTGTCGAGGTCCCCTTGAAAGTAATAGATGCCCTTGGAGAAACTTTCCCAGAGGTTACCGAGCTTGCTGCGCGAGTACTTGGCTACCCCCTCCTTCATCATATTGCGGAATTCTTCGTGGCTGTAGGGGCGGCGGGCATAGCCCACGACCGTGAATTCGGGCGGCAATCGCCGGTCGCGGGCCAGGTCGTAAAGGGCTGGGATCAGCTTGCGGACGGTCAGATCTCCGGAGGCTCCAAAGATGGTCAAAATGGCAGGCTTGGGCGTGCGCTCCAGGCGCAGCCCCTGGCGCAACGGATTGGCGCTCAATCTCCCAGTCAACGATGCGGTCATACGGTAGCGGCCTCGAAACTCAAGCAAGGGTCTGTGCAACACTGCCAGGTGTTACCCCAGACTAGGCGGCTTCGCTTCGTCGCCGCGCAAAATCGCCGGAACAAATTAACAATTGAGAAACGGCCCCGAAGGCTCCGGCAAAAGCACTTCGGAAGCCGCCGGTTATTCCTCCTCGCCCCCACCGGCGAAAAAACCGGCCCGCATGCCCATGGGCGCGCCGCTCCCCGACTTGGCAGCGGTCAGTTGCACAGCCACGACATCGCAACCCATCACCGCGAGGTGTTTCTCCGGCACCTTGTCGCAGGTAAGCTCGATTACCCGGGGCGGGCTGGCGCTCATCGCGTCGCGAATTTTGGCATAGAGGTCCCCCGCGGCCGTCTGGTCCTTGCGCTGCACCGCGAGGGCAACGGGGTTGCCGCGCAAAATCAATTCGATCGTAAACATGAATTTCTCACAGTCCAACACCCTATTCTAGGCGGAACCCCCGGAGGGGGGCAGGGGGGCGGTGCGGCCGTAGTACTGCACCACGGCGCCGAGATCGAGCTGTTCGTAGCGATCCACCACCCACTGGGTGCGCCGCTGCAGCAGGTGCATCGGCACCGCCGTCGTCAGGGCCAGCACCCACAGCCCGGCACGCCGCGCCGCTTCGATCCCCGCCAGGCTGTCCTCCACCGCCAGGGCTTCCTCGGGCTTACAGCCGAGGCGCCCCAGCGCCGCGCGGTAGCCCTCCGGGTCCGGTTTGCCGCGCTGAATGTCCTCGGCGGCCACAATCAGCGCAAAGTACTCCCTCAGGCCGGTGTTCTCGAGCAACCAGCTCACTTCTTCGCCGCCGCTGCCGGTGACCACGGCAAGGTCCATCCCCCGGCCCACAAGATCCGCAAGCAACGCCTGCACCCCGGCCACGAGCAAGTCCTTGGGCACCGCCCGCTCGCGGTACAGCTCGGTTTTGCGCCGCACCAGGGCGGCAAGGGCGCCGTCGCCCACCGCCAGGCCGCGCGCTTCGAGCACGGCGCGAAGCGCTTCGCGATCGGGGCGGCCCAGGCAATGGCGCCGGTACTCGGCACGGCTGACCTCCAGGTTGAACGCTTCGCCCAGCACCTGCAGGGTCAAAGCCCGGTGCAGCGGCTCGTCGTCGACGAGCACGCCGTTGAAATCGAACAGAACCGCCCGCAAAACCACAGTCCAACCCGCAGGAGAGCAACGCGCCCCGATCGTATCAGTCCGGCGGGCCGTTGCCGGATGGTGCATCCTCGCCGATGCTGGGAACAAGCTATCCGGACAAACGAATGATGCGCCGAGCGCTGCTGGTGATGACGACGGTCCTGGTGTTGCTCCTGGGGGGGAGCCGCTTTGTGCAGACCCTCCAGGAGCCTCAGCCCCGCGCCCAACTCGCCCTCGAAGGGACGGACCTGCAACTGCAGCTGCTCACCCTCAAAACCGACCCCGACTGGCGCGAGGCGATGGCCCCGCTCGATGAGCGGCAACTACTGTCCGAAGCGGTCGAAGCTTATCGCGAGGCGAAGCTGGAAGCGCCCGCCCGCCCCGCCCAACTGGTCAAGCTCGGTCTGCTGGAGGCGGCCCGGGGAAACACCGAGCAAGCCCAGACTGCCTGGAGGCAGGTGGAGATGCGCTCGCCCCTGGGACCGACGGCCGAAGTGCTGGCCGATCTGTGGGCTCGCCCGCCGATCTTGCCCCCTGAGGCTGAAAACATGCTCGAAAGCAAGCTGGCCGGCTGGTATCGCACCGCCGCCCTCACCCGCCTCTACCAACTACAGCAGCGCTCCGACGCTCTGCGGACTTTGCAGGCCGAGGCGAGCGCCGAAGCCACCCGCACCCTGGTGCGCCTCGGGGTGCTCAACCTTTTGCCGCTGGCCGCGCTGGTGGCGGGCCTGGTCATTTTGGGAAGCTGGGTCGTCTGGCGCAATCGCAGGCCCGAGCCGCCCGAGTGGCAGGCGCCCTGGAGTGTCCAGACCGTCTGGGAAGTGATGGTCTACTGGTTCGCTGCTTTTTTCAGCGCCGGGCTCGTTGTGGGTGCCTTGCTGTCCGGATTGCGGGCGGAGCGGGCCGATCCGCTCTTTCAGGCGCTCTTCACGCTGCTGGTCTACGGCCTGATTGCCGGGGCAGGTCTGGGGTTGCTGTGGTCGCTGGTCTGGAAGCCCCATCCCGAAAGCCGCGCTCTATTTAGCTACCGGCTGGTCGCCGGCTGGGAGCGCTGGGGAATCGGCGGCTGGCTCGCGGCGGTGCCTTTGGTGCTTGCCACCTCGTTGCTCGCCCAGCGCCTGGTGGGCGAAGGCGGCGGCGGCAACTCGCTCCTCACCGGCATCGGCGGCGCCGACGCCTGGCCGGTGCGGATCGTACTCTTTGTGAGCGTCGCAATCGCAGCCCCGCTCTTTGAAGAGACGCTCTTTCGCGGCTTTGTCTTTCCGTCGCTGGCGAGCCGCCTGGGTGCCCCGGCGGGGGTGGTCGCCTCCGCCAGCCTTTTTGGGATTGCCCACTTCAGTGCCCTCGAATTTTTTCCGCTCTTTGCCCTGGGCGTGGTGCTCGCCACCGTCTACCACTACACCCGCTCCTTGGCGCCGTGCATCCTGCTGCACTCGCTGTGGAACGGTTCGACATTTTTGTTTCTCACGGTGCTGAGCGGTTAAAGCGGTAGGATAGCCTCGAAGTCACCGCCGCCAGCGCATGGACGAAAAGCTGCTATTCGTCTGTATGGGAAACATTTGCCGCTCGCCGGCCGCCGAGGGGATCATGGTCCATCTGCTCGCAAAGGCCGGGCTGGGTGGTCAGGTGGTTTGCGACTCCGCGGGGACGATCGCCTACCACGCGGGCGAGCCCCCCGACCGGCGCATGCGCGCCGCCGCCACCCGCCGGGGCATGGCGCTACGCGGCACCGCCCGCAAATTTTCGCCCGCCGATTTTGACCACTTCGACCGCATCCTGGTGATGGACCGGGCCAATTACGAGGACATCCTCGATCTCGATCCCTCCGGCCGCCATCGCCCCAAAGTCAAACTCGTCTGCGAATATTGCCGCGTGTACCCGGATCGGGAAGTCCCCGATCCGTACTACGGCGGTGACGCCGGTTTCGAGCATGTTTTGGATCTGTTGCTCGACGCCTGCTCGGGTCTGCTCGACGCTATCCGCAGCGGCCATGTGGACCGCAATCGCTAGGCACATCGCCCAGAGCACCGGCGAGGCGTTCGTGGCCGAGGGCCAGAGTACAGTGGGCGGTGGCAGCATCAACCGCACCTGCGTCCTCTCAGGCTCTGGCCGGCGCTACTTTGTAAAGCTCAACACCCCGGACACCCTCGCCATGTTCGAAGCCGAGGCGGATGGTCTCGAAGAGTTGCACCGCGCTGGAGCCATCCGCGTTCCCCGCCCGATTTGCTCGGGAGTTGCCGCCGACTCAGCCTACCTGGTCATCGAGTGGCTGCCCTTGGGGGGACGGGGCGATTGGGAGCAATTGGGCGAGCAGTTGGCCCACCTGCACCGGACCATCAGTTCCAAAGGCTTCGGCTGGCGGCGCGACAACACGATCGGCTCCACCCCCCAGCCCAATCCCTGGACCGCCGAGTGGGGAATATTTTTTGCCCGCCACCGCATTGGCCACCAGCTCGCCCTCGCCCGCGGCTCCGCCATCGACCGCGCCACCGCGCAGGAGCTGGTCGACCGCATCCCCAACCTGCTCGCCGGTCACCGCCCCGAACCGTCGCTGTTGCACGGCGATCTGTGGTCGGGCAACGCCGATTTCACCGCCGCGGAGGAGCCCGTCCTCTTCGACCCGGCCACTTACTACGGCGATCGAGAAACGGATCTGGCCATGAGCGAATTATTCGGCGGCTTTCCGGAAAGCTTCTACCGCGGCTACCGGCGGGCCTGGCCGCTTGCTCCCGGCTACGAGCGGCGCAAAATGCTCTACAACCTCTACCATGTCCTCAACCACTACAACCTGTTCGGGGGCGGCTACGCTTCCCAGGCCAACCGCATGATCCGGCAACTACTGCAGCCTATCGATTGACGTTCTTTGCTTCCTGGCATATCTTGGTGTCCTGCGGGCGTATAACTCAGCGGTAGAGTGCTTGCTTCACACGCAAGATGTCACAGGTTCGAATCCTGTTACGCCCATTCAGGTCTACGGCAAGATAACTCGTTTTTGCCAACTGCTGCTGCGGCAGAAATCGGCTTGTCAGAGCGAAGTGCAACGACCCTCATGTTGCAATGGAAGCAGCGGCATCCCACCAAAAGGCAGCCGCTTGATTCGAAGAGTTGCCGTTGCTTATTTGATGTACAGGAATCACAGCCGCAGTATTCTCCCGGATTGCCGCTTGGACGCAGGCGGGATCCAACGTCAGGGTGTGCGGTTCGACATCGACGAATACAGGAATGGCCCCGATGGCGCTGACGGTATAGGCTGTCGAAATGAACGTCAAGGCCGGAACGATGACCTCGTCGCCCGGCTTGACCCCGGCTGCCAAAAGGGCAATTTGCAGCGACGTCGTGCCGGAGTTGGTGGCCACCGCCGGATAACCCCAGGCTTGTTCAACTGCCCCCTCTAGGGCGGCAACCTGCGGCCCTTGTAGATAAACGCCGGAGGCGATGACGGATTTCAACAGGTCGACGGCGTGATTTTCAAGTCCAAGCAAACGTCGGTATATTCCCCTCGGCACGGACAATATTAGGAATGCATACTTAGCTCTCGCTCCTTGCTTTAGGGGAATAGACCCAGCAAGTACCGTTAGGGACGATGTCTTGAAGATGTTCCAAAACATCCAAAATTTTGGATCAAAAAAACTGATGCTTAGCCCTGATCTGTCAAACACGGGCGAAATGTTGATTTTTCGTGGGCTGAAACGCTCTGCCCTCGTTGAAAAGCCTCAGTCTGACAGATCAGGGCTAATCTCACCGCTCAGTTTTGTTTGCAACTGCCAGCGCAAACGTGGCTCTATCTCCGGCGCGCGGCGTTGGAGAGACTGCCAGGCAAAATGGGTGGCAGTTATCAGGCTTTCGAATTGCTCCCGGTAAGTAAATCCAGCCATGGCCACAATCTCTTGGATAGGCGGCTCAGCATCAAGGAAATAAATCCTTTACCGCAACTTGAATAGAAGACAAAGCAAGCGGCACAATGTCGTCACTTTCACCAAGGGTAAACTTTTCAGAGTAACCTTCAGAGCCGGGCTTGCGGAAGACGAGTAGTTGCCGGGTGTTGACATCCAAAATCCAGTAGTCGGCTATCCCAGCGCGACCATAAACTCCCGCCTTGCGCCTACGGTCATAATCAAGGGTGGAATCTGAAACCTCAATCAGCAGCAGAATATCCCCAGCGTCTGGATGGCGCTCCAGATAGTATCTTGGGTCTGGACGAACTACCACAATGTCCGGCTCCGGTTCCGAATCCGGCAATAGCGTAATTGGAAATTGAGCCCGAACCAGCGCAGTCTCAGCGAGCAGCTTGCCTAAGGTATCCGATGCCTTGTGAGTTGTGGCTGAGTGGGGAGACTTTTGCGGGCTCATCTGAACAATTTGTCCCTCAAGCAGTTCCACCTGGTCTTCGGTCGTCAAGATGCCGGCCTCGATCATGCGGTGGTATTCCTCGACGGTCCACGCGCGCAGCCCGGTTGTAGTCATTGCAAATGCCCTCCTGCGGCGACCCGCCTTCAGTTTAGCCAGCGGCCGACTCGGAGGCGCTGCCGTTAGAATCGCGCAAGCCCACGGCAATTTGCGAATGCTGTTCGACCTGGGCCAGGACCGTGCGCGCCCGCGCCACCACCGAAGGCGGCAATCCGGCCAACCGGCCCACCTCGATGCCGTAGGAGCGATCCGCCCCGCCGGGGGTGACCCGGTGCAAAAAGACGATTCGATCGGCCAGTTCCTGCACAGTCACCTGATAATTGGCGACACCACTGACCACCGAAGTTAGTTCGTTCAGCTCGTGGTAGTGGGTGGCGAAAATGGTCCGGCAGCGGATGTGGCTTGCCAGGTACTCAGCCACCGCCCAGGCGATGGCCAGTCCATCGAAAGTCGCCGTCCCTCGGCCGATTTCATCGAGCAACACCAGCGAGCGGGCGGTGGCGTGGTTGAGGATATTGGCCGTCTCGGTCATCTCGACCATGAAGGTCGATTGGCCAGTGGCCAGATCGTCGACCGCTCCCACGCGCGTAAAGATGCGATCGGCCACCCCGAGCACAGCCCCCCTGGCGGGCACAAAGGCCCCCACCTGAGCCAACAACTGAATCAAAGCCACCTGGCGGATAAAGCTCGATTTGCCGGACATGTTCGGGCCGGTAAGAATGATCAAATCCGGCTCGGCTTCAGCCCCCATGCGCACGTCGTTGGGCACGAAAAACCCCGCCGGGATCGCCTGTTCGATCACCGGGTGGCGACCTGCCTCGATGTGCACCTCGCGCCCTTCGCTGAGCACCGGACGGCAGTAATCGTGATAGACCGCCACCTCGGCAAGGCTCGCCAGGGCATCAAGGGCGGCCACCCGTCGGGCCACCTGCCTGAGAGCCGCGACGTGGCGACCCGCCTCCTGCCTGAGGAGACTGAAGATGTCGTACTCCAGCTGGTTGGTCTGCTGCTGGGTGTTGAGGATGCGGGTCTCGCGCTCTTTGAGTTCGGGGGTGATGTAGCGCTCCTCGTTGGTGAGGGTCTGTTTGCGCAGGTACTCGGGGGGTGCTTTTTCGGCCTTACCGCGCGAGATCGACAGGTAATAACCAAAAGCTTTGTTAAAGCCCACCTTGAGGGTCTGGATACCCGTGCGGGCGCGCTCGCGCGCTTCGAGATCCACCAGCCAATCGCGATCTTCGACAAGTTGCCGGCGCATTCCTTCCAGTTCCGGGTGGACGCCCGCCCGGATCAGACCGCCCTCGGTGAGGATGAGCGGCGGAGTGTCCACGAGCGTGCGGCGCAGCTTCTCCCCGAGCCGCTCCAGTTCCACAGGAATGGATTGAAGGGCTTTGAGGTAGGGACTGGTGCTTGCGGCCACCGCCTCGGCCAGAGCGGGCAATTTGAGCAGCGATTCGCCCAGAGCCACCAGGTCGCGGGCGTTGGCGGTGCCCGAGCCGCAGCGGCCCGCCAGGCGCTCCAGGTCGTAGACCGATTCGAGGAGGCGCTGGAGGCGCTCGCGCAACAGACCTTCGTCAAACAACTCGGCCACCGAATCCTGGCGGCGGCCGATGGCCCGAATATCGAGCAACGGCTGCAGCAACCAGCGCCGGAGGGCACGCCCCCCCATCACCGTGCGGGTGCGATCGAGCGCCCACAAAAGCGAACCGTACTGCGCCCCGTCGCGCACCGTCTGGGTCAGTTCGAGGTTGCGCCGGGTCTGATGATCGAGAATTAGATACTGCGAGAGGGTGTAGGTGCGGATGCCCTCCAGGGGAATCGACACTCCCCGCTGCGTCTCCAGCAAATGCTGCACCAACCCCCCGGCCGCCCGTACAGCAAGCGGCAGATTTTCGCAGCCGAAGCCTTCTAGCGAACGTACGCCAAACGTTTCCAACAACAACCGCCGCGCTTCGTCCAGGTCAAAATAGCGCCGGGGACGCAGCGTATAGCAAAACTGGGACGGCAGACACTCGGGCCGTTCGCTCGAAGCCTCGCCGGGCCGCAGCAGCACCAGCGGATCGGGCGCGTCGCCGGACATCAGCACCTCGGCCGGCTGCAGGCGCAACAACTCCTGTACCAAAGCCTCGGCATTTTCCAGTTGCGTCACCTGAAATTCGCCGGTTGAGATGTCGGCAAAAGCCAATCCCCAGCACTCCCCCGCCTGCACCAGGGCCGTCAGATAGTTGTTGCGCCGTCCCACCAGCAACTGGTCTTCGAGCACCGTACCGGGGGTGAGCACCCGAGTGACCGCCCGGCGCACCAGGGCGCTCTCGGCATCTTCCCAGGCGAGCTGCTCGCTGTCCTCCAGCAGCAGCGGCAGCAACGGCGCGTCGCCGTCCGCTTTGCTGCGGCGGGCAGCCTTCGCCTGGCGGGCGCGCTCTTTGGCCTGCTCGGGCGATTCGACTTGATCGCAAATCACCACCGCGTAGCCCTTGTCGATCAACTGGGCGCAGTAGCGCTCCAGGGCGTGGTGGGGAATCCCCGCCATCGGAATGCGGCCGATTTTGTCGCCTGCTTGACGGCCGGTAAGCACGATTTCCAGTTCGCGCGAGACAATTTCGGCGTCCGCCAGGAACGTTTCGTAAAAATCCCCCATCCGGTAGAGCAGCAGGCAGTGGGGATGTTGGGCCTTGACCTCGACGTACTGCTGGAGCATCGGAGTCAGATTTGACCGCTCGAAGCGGCGAAAATCCCACTGGGAAAGTTGGTTGGCGGGGTCGGCCATGGCGGTTGCGCTGGGTAAACGCAACGAATTTAACTTACAGGCTGCAACCGTGGCGATAATAGATCCGCCGCCACACGCCCCCGTGCAGCCACAGACCTGGGCCGGGCGGATCTGTAATGCTGGTATCTCTCACACCCGAAATCTTGCTGCAGGCGTATACCCAGGGCTTTTTTCCGATGGCCGAAGGCCAGGGTCAGCGCATTTATTGGTACGAACCCGACCCGCGGGCCATTTTTGAACTCGATAAAGTGCACTTCTCCAAACGCCTGCTGCGGGTGATCCGCCAGGAGCGCTTCGAGATTCGCTACAGCAGCGCCTTTGAGCAGGTCATCCGCGCCTGTGCGGACCGACCTTCCACCTGGATCTCTGAGGAGATTATCCGCACCTACATTCGGCTCTACCGCACAGGCTACGGCCAGTCGGTCGAAAGCTGGCTGGACGGCGAACTGGTGGGCGGACTTTACGGCATCAGCCTGGGCGGCGCCTTTTTTGGCGAGTCGATGTTCTGCCGGGTAAGCGACGCTTCGAAAGTGGCGTTTTTTTATCTGGTCGAACGGCTCAGGGGGCGGGGTTTCGCACTGCTTGACACCCAGTTCGCCAACGAGCATCTTGTGCAGTTTCATGTCGTCGAGATTCCGCGCCGAGAATACCGGCAGCGGCTCAAAGGAGCGCTCGCCCTGCCGTGCAAATTTCGCTAGCCGGCTACCACTCGACGATGTCGGTGAGGATGATGGTGTCGGGCTGATCGCCAAGCAGCGCCGACTCGTGGCTGCCACGCGGCAAGCTCTGCAGTGGTGATTTGACTTTGCGCAGCTCGAAGCGTTGGGGTGGCCTCTGGAAGCGGCGCTCCTCGGCGTTGAGGTCGCGGGTGACGTTGCGGGAATTGATTACAAAAGCGGGTGGCGGGTTGAGGGTACGGGCTGGGACGGTAGAAAGCTCATCGACGCTGGTACTGGTCTGGGCGCTGGCTGGTATGGCAGCGAAAGCGGCAAGCGCAGCGGCGGCGATTAACATATTTCTTTTGAGCATTGTGGTGAGAGGCAATTCTATATTTACCAGCCTAGCGCACCTCTCGCCGGTAAAAATCCCAACGGTTGAATAACTCTTTCGAACGGCTACCATCGAGTCCACACGTTATCCGCGCTGGACCGGCATGGACATCGTCCTCAGCGCGGACCCTTGATGACCGCCGAATCGGACTGGTTGCCCTGCACGGCCGTTTCGTTGTTGCCGCGCGGGACTTTCTGGGCGGGAGACGGGGCGCTCTGGAGGGTCCAGCCCGGCCGCGCTCCCGCTTCGAGCTGACGCTCATCGGCGTTGAGTTGTTGAGTGAGCCGGCGCTCCTCGGCTTGCCTTTGCTTGTCGGCTGCCGATTGAAATTTGGAGCGGGCCTTTTTGGCGGTGGCAGGCTGGGTGGACAAATCTTTGACTTTTTCGGACTGGGCGGAAACCGGTGCAATCAGCGCACCAAAAGCCAAAATCGAGAACAACGCTAAAGCAATGCGCATGGTAGTCAAGATGTTCTCACAACCCACCCAGCATAATCTGCCCCCCGGCCAAAAAACTCACCTGCCCCAAGCGCTTCGCTTCAGGTCGAGACCAGGCCGTCGGGGCGCCGCGGCTCCGCCTCCATGACGCTGTTGACTTTCCAGGCGCTGCCTTCGCGAATCATTAGATATGCATAAGTCGCCCGTTGTTCGGCCCCTTCGACGACGACGTGCACCACCGCCTGATCGCCGTCATCGAGAATCGGACCGAAGCGGGCCGAGTGCGAACGGGCGATGGCCGGGTAAGCGGAGCGCACCATCTCGGAGAAAACAGCCGCCGGGATGCGCCGACGAATACCCTGGGAAGCAAACGTATAAGCCTTTGCATAGTCGCCCTTGCGAAAAGCCGACAGTTGCGACTGGATAACAGCTTCCAGTTGTTTTTTGAGCGCCATTTTGCTCTCGGCGAATTCGGCCGGCGCAGCAGGGATAGCCACCGCCCACGGCGGCGCCCACCCTTGAATCCCGATGAACAACAGCAACATTGCAGCGACGCCGGTAGCCTGCATGGGTAAGATTTTGATTGGATTTTTTCTACGATACAGGCTGCCCTGGCAAACGAATCCTTCCTGCAGCCAGATTGTTGCGAGAACAGGTTACGGCTGCCGCACCCGGGCCAGTTGCTCGTAGAACTGCGGGTAGGAGACCGTCGCACAGTCGGAGTCGGCGATTTTGGTGGTGCCGGCGGCCACCAACCCGGCCACCGCCAGACTCATCGCTACCCGGTGATCGGCGTGACTTTCGACACCGGCTCCCACCAGGGGATGGCCGCCTTCGATCACCAGACCGTCCGGCCGCTCCTCGATGTGCGCTCCAAGGCGGCCCAGTTCGCGGGCCATGGTGGCAAGCCGGTCGCTCTCTTTGACGCGCAATTCGGCGGCGTCGCGGATCACGGTTTTGCCCGCGGCACAGCAGGCGGCCACCGCCAGCACTGGGATCTCGTCCACCAGCCGGGGAATCCACTCGCCCCCGATCGTGCAGGCTTTGAGGGAGGCTGAGCGCACCCGCAGGTCGGCCACCGGCTCGCCGCACACTTCGCGCCGGTTTTCCACGGCAATATCCGCTCCCATGGCGGTGAGGGCGTCGAGTATCCCCGTGCGGGTCGGGTTGACGCCGACCCCGCTCAGGAGCAACTGCGAATCGGGCACAATCGAGCCTGCCACCAGCCAGAAGGCGGCCGAGCTGATGTCCCCGGGCACCCGCAAACTTTGAGCGCGCAACCTGGCAGGCCCGCGCACCGCGGCGGTGGTGCCGTCTACCAGAACCTCGGCTCCAAAGGCTCTGAGCATCCGTTCGCTGTGATCGCGCGAGCGGACCGGTTCACTGACGCTGGTGAGCCCCTCGGCGAGCAACCCGGCCAGCAGCACAGCCGATTTGACCTGGGCGGAGGCTACAGGAGAAACAAAGTCGATCGCCCTAAGCTGCTCCCCCCAAACCGCAAGCGGCGCTCGGCCGCCCTCCTCGCGCCCCCAGATGCGCGCTCCCATCTGCCGAAGTGGTGAGACCACCCTGAGCATCGGCCGCGAGCGCAGCGATCGGTCGCCCGTGAGGGTACAAAAAAGCCCCGGCTGGCCGGCAAGCACCCCCAGCATCAGGCGCATCGTCGTACCGGAATTGCCCATATCCAGCACATCGGCAGGCTCGTGCAGCCGGCCCAGACCAACGCCGCGCACCCGCACCGACGGGCCGTCGATCCCCGAAATCTCGGCGCCCAGAGCCCGCAAACACGCGGCAGTACTGCGCGGATCGTCCCCCGGCAGCAGCCCCTCGATCACCGATTCCCCTTCGGCCAGGGCTGCGAGCATCAAGGCGCGATGGGAGATAGACTTATCGCCCGACACGGCGATCTCCCCGCTCAGCCGCCGGGCCGGGGTGATCGAAAACGCTTGTCCCACAGCGCACCTTTGCTGTCAAGTCGCAGACAATTGTACGCCAGACGGCCGGGTTCTTGTCCAACGGCCTATCTCTGGGATAGCCTGATAGAGCAAAGCCCTAGTCCCGCAGAGCGCGAGCCATGAGTGAACCGAATCCCTACCACGTCCTCGGTATCGCTGAGGATGCCCTCTTCGAGGAGGTGCAGGAAGCGCGCGTGCGGCTTCTGTCGGAGTTTGCCCTCGACGAGAAGCGCCAGCAGACCATCGAAGTCGCTTACGATGCGATTCTGATGCAGCGGCTCAAGCAGCGCCAGGACGGCAAAATCAAAGTTCACGAGCGCATCCGCTACGCCGATCGCACCGTGGTCGCCCGCCCAGCTCAGTCGGCGCCTGCCCACCCGACCCAGCAGTGGTGGCGCTCGCTCGCCTTGAGCGCTCCGGAGGCGGGGGTTTCGGCCCTGGTCTTCTCGGCTGTCTGGCTTCTGTACCTGGCGCTCTCTTCGTCCGCCCCAGCCAACGACGGCAGCTATGCTATCGCCCTGGGATTGTTTGCGACGATTTACTTTCTCTACCGCAAGATCCGGGTATTCTGGAAGGCGGGACTCTACGCCCTGGGTGGCGTTGTGGTCGCCATTCTCGCCTCCTCGTCGCTCGCCTCGGTCTGGCAGAACCAGCCGGTTCCTCCCGGGCTCACCGGCTTTGTGCTCATCGCCATCCTCTGGGTGGTCACACTGCTCGCCCGCTAATTGGCTTTGTACAAAGTTTGATTGCAACGGCCTGAGCGCAGACCTACACTAGGTACATGCACCTAGCCACGTTTTCGGTTGTCGCCCTTGCCGGTCTGGCGGTTATCTCCATCGGCAATGCCACAGTCCGCTCAGGCAAAACTTTCTCGCGCGCCTGCCTGGATCTGGCGGCGCTGAGCGGCCTGACTGTTTTTTGGTTTGCGCTCTTTCACGTGCTCAACTCGTAGGCGTCACACTTCGAAGTTGACGATCCGCGCAAAACTCTTCGCTTCGAGGCTGGCGCCGCCCACCAGCACGCCGTCGATGTCGCTCTGGGCCATCAACTCGTCGATATTTTCGGGTTTGACCGAGCCGCCGTAGAGGATGGGCACCCCTTCGAAGTTGACGTGTTTGCGGATCATGGCGCACACCCGGTTCGCTTCGTTCGCCTCGCAGGTTTTGCCGGTGCCGATGGCCCAGATGGGTTCGTAGGCAATAATCAGGCGGCGCAGGTCCACCAGTTCGAGGTCGCGATCGAGTTGGGAGCGGATGTGGGCTTCGGTCATGCCGTCCTTGCGCACGCTCTCGGTCTCGCCCACGCAGAGAATCGGGATCAAATCGTGGTCCTGGGCGTTGTTGAGGCGGCGGTTGACGGTGCTGTCGGTCTCGTTGAAGTACTCGCGCCGCTCGGAATGCCCGACAATCACGTAGCGCACACCCAGTTCGACGAGCATCTGGGGGGCGATTTCGCCGGTGTAGGCGCCGTGGTCGGCCCAATGCACGTTCTGGGCGCCGACGGCATAGGGTCCGGCCTGGGCGTTCAAGACATCCAGGCAGGTAAACGGCCCACAGAGAATGACCTCCCGGTTCTCAGCACCGGGGGAGATGAGCGGCACAAAAGCCTCCAGGAAGGCGTGCGCTTCGCCGCGGGTCTTATACATCTTCCAGTTGCCCGCCAGAACCTTTCGTCGCAAGGCAGTGACACCCCGATAGCCGATTTACCCTCAGCAGTGTACCAGCCCACCCACCCGGAAAGCACCCGCCACCGTGGCGCGGTACATTGGTTGGAACGGCATTCGGGAGGGCGGCCCTTGGCGACGATCGAATTTATCAGCGGCATCCGCGAGGAACTGACCGAAATCAAACTGCGCCGCGGCCAGACCAGCGGCAACCGCATCGTCGTGTTTATCTTTGAGAAGGTGAAGGCGATGGACAAGCTCAGCAGCTTCTCCTCGGGGGGTGCCCAGTACATGTTGCTCAACGACGAAGAAGGCGACATCCAGGTCACCCCGCGCAATCTCGAATTTTTCTATAAGAGCGACGACAACCTCGCCAAACTCGTGTGCACCTTCGAGCTGATCAACGATTTGCAATGGCAGCGGTTGCGCCGGTTTATGGACCGCTACGCCGCGAGCAACGGCATGGAGTACCAGGACCACGGTCCGCAGGACAAAATGAAACAGTAGTAACACCGTCTTCCCTACCACTATGACCGTCTTCGAAGGCAACCTCCAGGACACCCGGGATCTCAAATTTGCGATTGTGATCGCCCGCTTCAACGACCTGGTGGTCGGCAAATTGCTGGCCGCCTGCGAGGATTCCCTCAGGCGCCACGGCGTCGCCGTCGGCCCCGATTCGCACCAGGTCGATTATGCCTGGGTGCCGGGCTCCTTCGAGATCCCGATGGTGGCCCGCCAGCTTGCCCTCTCCGGCCGCTACGACGCGATTGTCTGCCTGGGGGCGGTGATCCGGGGCCAGACCAGTCACTACGACCACGTCGCCTCAGAAGTGGCCAAGGGTATCCAGGCCCTCGCCTTTCAGACCGGGGTGCCGGTTACCTTCGGCGTGCTCACCACCGACACGATGCAGCAGGCGATCGAGCGGGCCGGCATCAAGAGCAACCTCGGCTGGGAGTATGGCGAGAATGCCATCGAAATGGCCACCCTCACCCGCAAAATCCGCCACCTCGTCGCCGTGCGCGCCGTTCAGCCCGAGCTGCCCGAGCAAACCCCGCCAAATCTGTTGCAGTGACCTGCCGATGCGCCGCTGGCTGACCGCGTTGCTGGTGTTGCTATGGCCTTGGCCGGCGACGGCCCAGACTTCGTTGAACTTTGACCTGGACGGCGATGGTCAGGCTGAGACTATCGCCCTGGCGGGTAGCGTACTGCGCGTGCGCACCCGGGGTAGGGGCGAGGTCCGCATGCAGCTCGACCCTGCCGCCCGGGCCGTCGAGACAGTGCCCCTCTCAAGCCGACTGGTGCTGCTTGGGGTGATCTTCGAAGGGGTCGGCAGTCGCTGCTACGCGTTTTTTCGCTACGACACCGGCCAGCTTGCGGCGGTGCCGGTGGAGGTTGGCGAGGACGATTTTGCCGATCGGCGCATCTGTACCACGGCCCAGGTGCAGGTGCGCTGGACCGATTTGAATGCCGACGGCACCTCGGAACTGATTGTCGAGGAACGCCTCAGCCAGCCCAAGCGCGCCTTGCGCCGCCGCGTCTACCGCCACGCCGAGGGCAGCTGGAACGCCGCGCCGCTGCTGTCCGGACTCTCGGTGGATGGGGTACCGATTTTGCCCCAGATGGTCGGTTCTTACTACCGCACTGAGGCGGGCGCCGCCCTCGAAAATTTGCAGGACTTGCAGGTACTGCGCACCAGCCCGGCTTTGCAGGTTGCTGTACCGGTGGGCGGCGGTCCGTATCAGATAGCTTTGCGCACCCCGGGGGCGGAGGCCGGTGTGGCCGTCACCGGCGCCCAGCGCTCGGTGGATCTGGCGCGCGGCGAGCAGGTGCTCACCTTGAGCGTCACTGTGGGTAACCGTACCGGCCGCCTCATCTACGACTCCGCCGCCGATTTTGCCAATCCGCCCCTGGTGGTGGTCGGCCTCGGCCGCGACCTCGACGGCATCTACCGGCCCGCGCCCTACGATCCCCAATGGCCCACCCTCGAAACCTATCTGGCCCAGGGGGTGCTCGTCGGCCTCTGGAATCCGCTGGGTAACGTCGGGCTGGTGCTGCGCGACAGTCTGCGCGTCCAGGCGGGCAGCAGCCCGAGCGGGGTGGTGCTCTCCTTGCGCCCCGGAACTCACTACAGCATCGATCTGACGGCGGCGGTGAGCGCCCCTTACGACCTGGTGCTGGTCTCGCCGGGGGGACCGCCCTGGCTGGTGGATCTGCGCGGGGCGGATTTTTTTGCCCTCGCCCCCGCCCGCTGCAACGGCGAAGGCCGCCCGACCTGCGCCCCGGCCGCCAACCCGGTACTCTACCGCCGCCGCGACGCCCCTTCGTAGAAGAAGTTGGTACGATAAAAAAGCGCAATTTTGAGGATATGGCCGTGGTCATCCCCAGCACAACCAAGACCCTCGCGGACTGGACGCCCCAAGAAGTGGCAGAGCTGGCCCGCCGCCTCGAAAACGACGATTACGAGCACGCCTTCGATGCCCTTGCTGACTGGCAAGTGCTCAAGGCCCTGCAGTATCGTCGCCCCCAACTGGTCGACGCTTACGTGCACCTGCTCGAACTCGAAGAGGACGAATCGTAAATTTATGGCCAAACATCGCTTTCTGGCGGGCAAAAAGATCGACCCCCAGCCGATCGGGGCGGGCATCTCGGTGAGCGCCCTTATCGACAACACGTTTTTGGCCTATAATGCCGGCCGGCTGCGCGAGGCGGCCCGGCTTCTAGTCGAGCGCATGCTGCGGCCGGGGGTGACTGTGGGTGTCACTCTGAGCGGCGCGCTCACACCGACGGGATTGGGCATGGCGGCGATTATCCCGCTCATGGAAGCGGGATTTATCGACTGGATCATCTCCACTGGCGCCAATCTTTACCACGACGCCCACCACGGCATCGGCCTCGATTTGCGCCGCGGCCGGGCCGATATTTCCGACGTGGTCCTGCGCGAAGAAGGCGTGGTGCGCATCTACGACATCTTCTTCGACTACGACGTCTTGCTTTCGACCGACCGCTTCTTTCGCGAGATCTTCAAAGCTCCCGAGTTCCAGGCCACCATGGGCACCGCCGAATTGCATTATCTGGCGGGCAAGTACGTCGCCGAGCGCGAGCGGCAGTTGGGCCTCGAAAATAAATCGCTCCTTGCCGCTGCCTATCGTCTGGGAGTGCCCATCTACACCTCCAGTCCGGGCGATTCTTCGATCGGCATGAATATCGCGGCGATGGCCCTCGACGGCAAAGGTCCCCGCCTCGATGTCTCGCTCGACGTCAACGAGACCGCCGCCATCGTGCTGGACGCCAAACGCTCGGGAGGCGAGAGCGGGGTCTGGATTCTAGGCGGCGGCTCGCCCAAGAACTTCATGCTCCAGACCGAGCCGCAGATCCAGGAAGTGCTGGGTATTCAAGAAAAAGGGCACGACTACTTTTTGCAGGTGACCGACGCGCGGCCCGATACCGGCGGCCTATCGGGGGCGACTCCCTCCGAGGCGGTCTCCTGGGGCAAAGTCGACCCCGACCGGCTGCCGGACACGGTGGTCTGCTACGTCGATTCGACGATTGCCCTGCCGCTGCTGACTGCCTACGCCTTAGATAACGCCGAAGCGCGCCCGCTCAAGCGCCTCTACGACCGCCGGGGCGAATTGATCGCCAAGCTCAAAGCCGAATACGAGGCGGCCCAGGCGGTAGGGGTGAGCGAACCTGAAGCGGGCGGACCGATACCTGGGCACATTTCCTCGCAGGCTGCTAGTAGACAGACACTGAGCAATTGACGGATGTGGCTCCCTGCGCTGTGTCGGCACCAACCGCTTACTTCTCGGTCTCGTCGGTTGGTTGCTCCCCCTACCAGGGACGCACAGCCTCCAGGAGACGGCACTTTTCCTGGGACTTCTTAAAGTGTTCTTCGTGCTCGGCAGTTTGGGCGTGGCCCGCGATACAAACGGAGCCGTCAGGTCTTCACCGGCAACAGCGCCTCGGAGAGGGTGCGCAGCTGCGCGTCGGTGCCCAGGCAAAAAAGAATGTCCCCCTGGGCGAGGATGGTCTCGCCGGTTGGACTGCCCACCAGCGTGCCGTCGGCGCGGCGGATGGCCACTACCAGGCCGCCGCTGCGGTTGCGCAGGTTGATCTGCTGTAGCGACATGCCGACGAAAGGACAACTGCGCTCGTCGAGTTTGACCTCCTCGACGATGAGCGAACTGCCGCCAGTGCCGCTGAAGGCCGTCTCGATAAAATCGACCACCCCGGGCCTCAGGGCAATCGCCGCCATGCGCCGCGCCCCGGCGGTGTAGGGGGAGACCACCTCGTCCGCCCCGCCTCGGCGCAATTTGACAGCCGCTTCCTCACTGCTGGCCCGGGTGATCGTACGGATCTTCGGGTTGAGGTTGCGCGCCGAGAGCACGATAAATAGATTATCGGCGTCGGAAGTGAGCGCGCAGATCACGCTGCAGGCCCGCTCGATACCGGCCTCGACCAGGGTCTGATCGGCGCTCGCGTCCCCCTCGATGATCCGGTAACCCTTGGAGCGGGCGAGGAGTGCCGCCCGCGGATCGGCCTCGATGACGACGAACTGGGCATGGCTTATCGTCAGTTCTTCGCAGATGCGGCTGCCCATCCGGCCGTAGCCGCAGATGATGAAATGGTCCTTCAGCTGGCTGAGCATACGCTTCTGCCGGGTATATTTAAGTCCTTCTTGAAGATAGCCTTCTCCCAGGGCCTGGACAATCCGGCCGATCAGAATACCCAGGGTTGCCACACCGAGCACGATGAGCACGATCGTAAAGATGCGTCCATCGGTGTTGAGGGGCCGCGTCTCGCCGTAGCCCACCCCCGCCAGGGTGATCACGGTCATATAGAGCGCGTCGAAAAAATCCCAGCCCTCGATGACCATGTAGCCGATGACGCCGACGACGTACAGTCCGACGATCGCCATCACGATGTTGAAGATGCGCCAGCGAAACTCGCGCAGGCGTTCGGCAGAAGGGGGACTCATCGCACCTCCAGCCGTTCGGGCCGCTCGCAATCCGGGTGCCATACCAGCAGATCCGCCTCCGGCGGCCAATCGACCGATTCGCCCAATACCCGCCGCGGCTGAAAAGCCCCCAGGCGCAGAGCTGCGCCCGGATCGACCCCGCACTGGCTCACCAGGCGTGCGAGCACATCGATGAGGCTGAGGGCGCTACCGGCGAGCCGGCCGTCTTCGAGGGTCACCTGCCCGGCGCGCACGGTGATGGCGAGACCGTGCCAGTCGTAGCGGCCGTCGGCGATCCCCAAGGGTGCCACCGCATCGCTCACCGGGATGAGCCCCGCCTCACCCTTGGCGCGCAGCAGCAGTTGGGTGGCAGCCGGGTGCAGGTGGATGCCGTCGGGGATGCACAGGCATTGCACCCGCTTATCCAGCAAAGCCGCCCCCACTACGCCGGGCTCGCGGTGGTGGAAGGGGCGCTGGGCATTAAAAATATGGGTCACCAGCCGCGCCCCCGCCTCGAAGGCCCGCTGCGCCTGATCGAAGGTAGCGGCGGTGTGGCCGAGGCTCACGTGGATGCCCTGGGAGACCAGCCAGGGGATCGTCCGGCCGTCCGGGTCGAGTTCGGGGGCGAGGGTGACGAGCTTCACCAGGGAGGCGTAATCCCCCAGGACGTGCTTGGCGTCCTCGACGGTGAGCGGCAGCAGGTACCGTCGCATGTGGGCGCCTTCGTACTCGGGGTTGAGAAACGGCCCTTCGAGGTGCACCCCCAGGACGCGCGCGCCGCATTTGGGCGGCCGAAAGCGGCCAATCACCGCGAGGGCTCCCTGCAACTTTTCGACCGGGACGCTGATCAGCGTAGGCAACCAGGCCGAGAGGCCCATCGACCAGAGATAGGTCGAGATGCGCTCCAGTTGCTCCAGGCCCTCGTCGCCTTCCAGTTCCGAAAATTCGATCCCCAGAGCGCCGTTGAGCTGCAGGTCCACCAGCCCCGGGCTCACCCAGGCTCCTGCCAGATCGATCGAGTCGGTGGTGCCTTCCCGACAACCGCCTGTAGGGTCCACCGCCTGCAGTTGCCCTTCAGCCACCAGTAGACTGTAGAGATTCCCGTCGCCCGCCCAGCGGGCGTTGCGTATCTGCCGCATCGTGTCGAGCCCCTTGCTGAGTAGAGTGTAACCAATGCGCAAGCGCGTCATTCTCACTTTTGCACCCGCCATCGTGCATATGCCGGTCACCTACCGGCTGGCCAAGGATTTCAATATCGCGAGCAACATCCTGCGCGCTCAGGTGGCCCCCGACGAGGTAGGCAAATTGGTGCTCGAACTGTCCGGGGACATCGATCAGATCGAGGCGGCGATCACCTGGATGCGCGATCAGGGCATCGACGTCTCGCTGATGGGCCACGAAATCGTCATCGACGAGGATCTCTGCGTCCACTGCGGCCTGTGCACGGGGGTCTGCCCGACCGGCGCCCTGGCGCTGCACGCGGAAACGTTTTTGCTGCAGTTTCGCCGTTCCCGCTGCATCGTGTGCGAGCAGTGCGTTCCGGTCTGCCCGGTGGCGGCGATTTCGACCAATTTGTAGGCCCTCATCCCCCCGGCCCCCTTCTCCCTTTTTGGACCACCCGGCGGCCGACAGGGGCCTGCCGCCGGGTGGGTGGGCCAAGGGCGCACTCCTGCAAAAAAGACGGCAGGCCCGTGTGAGCTTGCCGTCGGAAAGTTTGGATTTGTCCTGGTGTAGAACTACGGAGAAGGCGGGGGAGTGGTCGGCTCGGTCACCGGCGGGACGGTCGTCGTCCGGGTGCGCACAACCTCGCCTGCTTCGTTGGTAAGGGTCTGGGTGCGGGTGGCACCGCCCTCGGGGTTGCCGGTGACGGCGGTGTCGACGGTGCGGGTGTTGCCGCCGGGGCCGGTGACGGTGCTCTGTTTGGTCAGGCCCGCGCCCTGCTCAAAATCGGCGTCCGTCGTCTTGGTGCGAATCACCTCGCCCGCTTCGTTGGTGGTGGTCTGGGTGCGGGTCAGGCCACCGTCGGGATTTTTGGTCACCGTCGAATCGACGGTGCGGGTGTTGCCGCCGGGGCCGGTGATGGTGCTTTCTTTGGTGAGACCCGTGCCCTGCTCAAAATCGGCGTTGGTCGTCTTGGAGCGCACCACTTCGCCCTGGTTGTTGGTGAAATTGGTCGTCCGGGAGCGGCCGACGCCGGTCTCAGGGTCGTAGGTGGTATTGACATTGCGATCGACCCCGAGGGTGTTGCCCCGGGGACCGGTGTAGGTGCCGTCGTAGGTCTTGGTCACACCCTGGCCGGGGGCATAGGAGCGGTCGCGGGTGCCGTCGAAGCTGCCCGGACGGTTGAAGTTGGCCGGACGGTTAAAACCGGCGCCTGCCCGATTCAAACCGGCACCGCCGTATCCGCCGCCGCGCCCCCGCCATTGGGCTTCGGAGGGAGTGGCGGTTGCCGCCAGCAAGAGCAGCGCAGCGGCGAGAGGGAAAAGCTTCTGCATGCAATACAACGCCTCAGTGCGTAGAACGAACTATTGGACTTGCTGCCGCCCGTAATCGTTCAAGGGCTCCCCTGATCGGTGTACTTGCCAAGCAAACCTTCGACCCGCTCCCGCGCCGCGGGGGGCAAGTCGGCCGCCTCCAGGGCGGCGTCCAATCCGGCGTCGAGGCGGTTGCGCAACACCACCAGCAGGCCCGCCGGCTGTCGCCAATCGCTGACCCCCAGTCGTTCCAACAGCAGCATGGCGGCGGCGGCCTGTCCGACCGCCGCCTCGGGCTGCTCGACGCCGACGAGCGCTTCGGCCAGTGCCGCGCGCAGGGTGCCTTCCCACCACAGATCTCCGAGCCCCCCCGCCACGGTCAGCCCCTGCTCCAGCAGCACCACGGCCTCGCCGCCGCGGGACATCAAAAGCCGCAGGCTGCCCAAGCCCGCCAGGGCGACCACCTCGGCGGGGCGCTCTTTGGCCCGGCGACTCAGTTCTAGTCCTTGCTGCAGATAGTGCTCCGCGTCGCCGTAGCGCTCCGCGTCGAGCACCTCCTGAAACTGGAGCGCCTGAGTGCGGGCATTGCCCAGGTTGGCAAGGGCGTGGGCCTGCCCCGGCAGATCGCCGCTCTGGCGCGCGTAGACCAGGGCCCGCTCGAACAGTTCGACAGCCGCGTCGAACTCGCGCAGCCGCAGGTGGGTGCTGCCCTGGTTGACCCAATGGGCGACCCACACGCGCGCTTCGGTGAGGTTGTCCGGGTCCGCCAGTGCTTCGCGGTGCAGCGCCAGCGAGCGCGGGTAATCCCCCAACAGCCGGGCGGTATATCCCAGCAAATTGAGCACTTTTGCTTTTTCGGCGGCCATTGCGTCCGCGCGCAGCGGTTCGCCCAGATAGGTGAGCGCCACGCGCAGGTAAGGCCCGTCGAAGACGGCCAGCAATCCCCCATAGAGCGGAAAGTAAGGCTGAGCGGCAAAGGCGCGCAGGATCTGCAGAGCGTTTTGAAAGCTCGCTTCAGAAAGTGCCCGCTGCCGCACCATCGCCTGGGCAAAATCGGCCCAGAAAATCGCAAAAGTCAAAAATGTCGAAGTCAGAATCTGCAGGCGTGCCTGCTCGCCCAGGTTGGCAAATCGCTGCTCAAAGGAGCGCACCAGATGGCGCTCGATGCGCCTGAGCAGCACGGTCAGTTCGATCCAGGCCGTTGCGTCGAATTTGTCGGCAGCACGAAAGTTGCCCGCGCTCTCGCCGCGGTCGAGCGCTTCGAACAGTGCCCTGAGTTGTCCCGCGGGCAGGCGGCCCGCCCAGGCGCCCCAGGGGCCGGTGCGCACAAAGCCGAGCGGTTCGCGCCCGGCGGTGTAGAGCCAATCGAGCAAATTGGCCTCCATCTGAAAGTACAAGGCCAACCCCCGGCGCAGGCCGACGGCCAGACGCGAGGGCTCCTCGCCGCGCTTCTCGAGCAATGCCGCCACCGTCTGCCATTCGTCGTCGGTGAGGGCAAGCGGACCGTTCGGATCCATGCCCGCAAGCAGCAGGCCCGGCCACCCGTCCGGGGCCGCTTCGGCCAGAGCGCGGGTATAGGCGCGCAGTTGCATCTCCCGCCGGTTGGTGCTTTGCAGTTCGCGCCAGATCCGGGCAATCAGCTTGAGGGTGCGCGCGGTACTCGACTCGGCCGCCGTCGCAGCGAGCAACTGCTCCAGATAGGCATCAAACTCGTCCCCCATCTCCAGCAGTACCGGCTTGAGCAGGTGGGCGATGGCCTCCGGGGAACGGGCAGAGCGCGCCCGGGTAATCAGATTGTCGAAATATGCGTTGCCCATCGCCGTTTTCCTCAGCCCAGAGCGCCATCCTAGCTTCCGGCTTTCCCCATGCCGCGGCCCGTGGACAGGAAATAAATCTTCACGACCGACAGGAGTCTGGATGCGCGCGGATCTCAAGCCCGCCTCAACCGCCGAAGCGTACTGGACCTGGCGGGGCCACCGCATCTGCTACTGGGTAGCCGAGCCGGAGGCTGCCCCCGAGCGTCCACCGATCGTGCTGTTGCACGGCTTTGGCGCCTCGGCGGGCCATTGGCGCAAAAATATTGCCGAACTGGCAGCCCACCGCCGGGTCTACGCCCTCGACTGGCTGGGTTTCGGCGCTTCGGCCAAACCGGCCCTTCTCTAACCCGGTTCGTAGCCCTCGAAGGACTGGGCCACTGCCCCCACGACGAAGATCCCCGGCAGGTCAACGCGATGATTCGTGAGTGGCTAAAAGCTGTCGAGGGCTGATAAGACCGTTGGTCAGGCGGGATAGGGGAGATCGCCATGCCCGCGATCATCGCCACGGTCGTCATCAAGATGGGCCGCAGGCGCGCCTCGCCCGCCTGCAAAATCGCCACAGTGCGCGGGAAGCCCCAAACAGCAACGCCAGCATCGCGTAGATGAGCAAGATGGCCGCAGCGATCGCCCCGCCGGGATCTTACTTGCAGCCGAAGGCGCCGACGGTGTAGCTCTTGCCGATCGAGAGCGCTCCGCCAAATTCGACGTTCACCTGGTAGGGAACGATCGTCTTCGATTGGGGTTTGCCGGTAAATTCGAGCGTCTTGCCCTGGCCCAGGGAGATGCCTTTTTTCTCATAGATATTCTGGGCTTTGTCGTTGGGGTACTTCAGATAGGAGCCTACGTCGTACTGCCCGTCGCTGTCGGTGGTGATCGTCACCCGGTAGCTTTCGAATTTTTCGGTGCCGGGTACGGCGAAGTCGGTATTCCAGTTGCTCGCACTGACGCCGAGGGCCGCCGGGGAAATTGATTTTTTGACGCTGGTGCCGGCCTCGGTGCTGCCGACCGGCTTGAGGGCCATGCACTCGGCCGCATGGGCCGTCCCGATGTTACTCAGCAGCATTGCACCGGCCAGGAGCAGGCCAGGGGAGAAAATACGCATCGTAACTGTCCTCTTGAATAACGTTGTCCTCCGGTACAGGAAGCGAAGCAGAGCCGCTTCCGGCACCTGCTGTTATTCTCCCGCCATCGGGGGAGATTGCCGCGCCACCTGGGGTAGAAATGTTCCTGCTGAACGACCCACTCCAGGTGCTCCGGAGCGGCTGGAGGCGCACAACAGCCGCCAACGTCGATAGCCACTTTCAGAAGATTCTCCACCAGGACGGCACCGTGCTGGAGCGCGCCGCCGACAAAATCAACCAATGGACCGACACCGCCGTCAACGCTGTCGCCGATGGGGTGGGCGATGTCTGGGACTGGCTGAGCGGCAAAGACGAAGAGCGCGAGCACAAACTGCTCGAAGGAGAAACTAGCGGCTGATACCGTTTAGCTAAATACCTGCGCGATTTAAAGAGTCGAGGATCCAGGGATAGCCCGACAACGATGCTATGACCTCTTTCGTTGTATTCACCATCAGCTCGCACACTTTCTCCTGCAACTCTTTCAAGTCTTTGAACAACTTCCAACTCAGCCTGTCCTTCAGATACTCCCAGAAGTGTTGAACGCTAGAAATTGGGGTTACAAAAAGAAGCCCAAAATCGTGTAGACTTTGGGCTAAGTGAAATAATTATTGTTGAGCTGATGCTACTCGATTTTCCGCAACTTGTCAAAACCCGCCGATTCAAAAATGAAGTGCAACGCTTGAGAGCCTTCCGCTGAGGGACTCATAGAGGTATCCTGACGTTTACTACGACAACCAGGAACCCCTATGAGCTTCAGCCAGCTTACCCTACAAGAGCGT
>JAESGW010000260.1_pt1 | contig 82340 bp, 81 predicted proteins | sample 9269791 | NCBI WGS metagenome assembly JAESGW01 (sample SAMN16773120, study PRJNA677053) | algae metagenome | isolation source: Aphanocapsa lilacina HA4352-LM1 and co-occurring heterotrophs from near cave... | place: USA: Maniniholo cave, near Haena, Kauai, HI | collected 2009-07-28 | reverse complement strand
ATCGTACTGCAGTGGCGTCCAAGCAATTGGGCGATGGCGCTTAAAGATAAGCAATCTTCGTACCGCAGAATATAGATCCGATGACGCTCTTGTAGGGTAAGCTGGCTGTAGCTCATAGGGGTTCCTGGTTGTCGTAGTAAACGTCAGGATACCTCTATGAGTCCCTCAGCGGAAGGCTCTCAAGCGTTGCACTTCATTTTTGAATCGGCGACAAAAAACGAGAATGGCATCCGGATGCAGGTCTACGTAACCCTGATTGCCCACCTGTTATTGGAACTGGTAGCTGTGCCGAAAATATGGGGTAGTAAACGGTTGGATAAATTGCGTTACTTGCAATGTTGCATGTGTCAGGAAGTCAGTTATGTGCATTGGCTGGGAAAATTGCTGGGCAGCTGGAGGCGCAGGGTCTGGCCCCTCGAACTGTGTGCAAGCGTTCACTGATTCAACACTTCTGCCTGTAGTCTATAGAAAACTTAATGCTTCGGTTGGACTTGAAATGCTAAATCACATCTAAAATGCGAAAGTCTCGCTCCCAGAATGTTTCGAGTTGGAGGACGGTGCAGATGACGCTCAATTATCAGGAAGATTTTCTCGGGATCGATCGGTTCTTTCAAGAAGCGGTCTACCACGATCAGACCGATTTGAACGCGGCCTCGTCGATCGAAGTGGAGATCTACGAGCACGAGTGCATGTACCCGACTTTTGCTGAAATCGCCCGCCAGTCAGGAGCGAGCGAAGTCGCCGGTATGTTCGAGGCAATTGCCCGCGAAGAAAAGGAGCACGCCGATCTGTTGCGCGAACTCTATCCGCAGTTGGAGATTAAAGATTCCCCCGAGACCGCCGAGGCGCGGCGCCTGGTGGGTGAAATCGAAGCGCAGATGGCCGTGGTGAGCACCGACCCGCGCGGTCTGCGCCGGGCCTTGGAGACCGCCCTGGAAGTCGAATCGATCGAAGCCACCAAAACCTACCCGGCCTTTGCCCACCTCGCGCGCGCGCAAGGCAAAGAAGAGATCGCCCAGCGCTTCGATGCGATCACCGCGAGCGAGCAGCGCCACATGCAGTGGGTGCAGCGTGCCCTCGACCGGCTGGTCAGCGCCTGATCTTTAAAGCTCTATGACGCACGATGCCCGGCGAGCAGGCGCCGGGCATCGTGCGTCAGGGGTAAAATCCGATGGCGGGCAAACCCAGCATCTCTTCCCAACCCTGGGTGAGATTCATTGCCTGGATTGCCTGCCCGGACTGACCCTTCACCAGATTGTCGAGGGCTGAGAGCACCACCACCCGTTCGGTACGCGGATCGACCTCCAGGCCGATAAAGCAGGTGTTGGTGCCGCTCGCCCACTTGGTTTGCGGATAGATGCCGCTACCGAGTACGCGCACGGCCGGCGCCTGGCGGTAGAACGCTTCGTAGATAGTGAGCATGTCCTCGCTCACCAGTCCCGGATCGCGCAGTTGGGCGTAGAGCGTCACGAGCATTCCCCGCGACATCGGGATCAAATGGGGGGTGAACTGCACCTGCACGCGCATACCGGCCAGATCCGAGCAGATTTGCTCGATTTCCGGGATATGCCGGTGGCGCGCGACGTTATAGGCAGCCACGCTGCTGTCGGCCTCAGCAAAGAGCGAACCGGTCTTGAGGGCGCGCCCCGCCCCGGAGACGCCGGATTTGGCGTCGATAATCAAGCTGCGCGGATCGATGAGCCCCTGCTTGAGCAGGGGAGCGGCAGCCAGGAGCGAAGCGGTCGGATAACACCCCGGGCAGCCCACCAGCCGGGCGGTGCGGATGCGCTCGCGGTACAGTTCCGGCAGACCATAGACCGCCGCGCGGGCCACCGCCGCGTCGTGGCGATCGCCGCCGTACCAGGACTGATAGGTTTCGAGATTGACAAACCGGTAGTCCGCCGAGAGATCGAACACCCGCAAGCCACCGGCTAGCAACCCCGGCGCCAGGGTATGGGCGATGCCGTTGGGGGTGGCCAGGAAGACCACCGAGCACGCCTCGACGATTCGATCCAGTTCGACCGCTTCGCACACGCGATCGATGCGGTGCGCCAACTGCGGGTACAGTTCGCCAAAGGGCGTACCGGCGTTCTGGTTTGCCCCCAAATAAGCGATCTCAACGCGCGGGTGATCTAGCAGCAGGCGCACCAGTTGTACCCCACCGTACCCGGAGGCGCCCACGATCCCGACACGCAATTTTTCGGCCATAGATACCCGCCCGGAAGCTGTTGTCCGGCCATCAGTGTAATGCCTGCGCCCGATTTCGCGACCGCCACCGAATCAAGCCCATTTACACCGGCCCCCCCGAAAATGGCCCCACAGTGTCGATTCATCTCATCTTCAAAAATTTACTTATGTTCACTATCTTTGGAGCCAATCCTCACGGCATAATAGCATAATAGGGAGAATTACTTATTCGGGTCCATCCTATGGAAACACTGATCTACGGAAGCTATGTCGTTGCCATCGGTGGGGCCATCCGCGCCATCGACGGCCGCATCATCAACGCGCTGGCGCTGCTTCCCGACGATCAGTACCGCCCCTTGCTCGGTTGGCTGCTGGGGGTGCTCTACATCTGTCTTGGCTGGGCCTTCACCGAACTGGTTCATATCTTCGACGCCCCGGTCATCGGTCTTTCGGTGGCCTGGATCGGTCTGAGCTGGTGGCTGGTCGACCGCCACCTCAAAGACCCCGACGCCCAGGAGCACGCCTACGCCTGGACCGGCCGCCACCTGATGCTCTCGGGGGCCTTTTTCTTGCTGCTCTGGCTGGAGCGCAGCATGATCGACGGTCTCGGCCTCTAGAAAAAGCCGATCACCGAGACGGTGGCGACGGCGTACTCGCGGTCGTGGCTGAAACTGACCTGCCAATCGAGCCGCCCGTAGCGCTCCACCAAAAGCGCCGCCCGGCCGCGCAAGCGGATGGTCGGCTCTCCGGTGCCAAGCCGTACCACTTCGATGTCGCAGTAGCCCACTCCCCGCCAGCCCGTACCCAGGGCCTTGGTCACCGCCTCCTTGGCCGCCCAGCGCCCCGCCAGCCGGTTGGCCCGGTGCGGCTTCGATGCCAGACAGTAGTGCTGTTCGCCTTCGGTGTAGACGCGATTAAGAAATTGTTGACCATAGCGCTCCAGCATTCCCTCGATGCGGGGAATGTGCACCAGGTCGGTGCCGATGCGGTGCAAAAACGTCTGGCTGGCCATGTTACTCATATTTGATGGATTGCTCTGTACTGTGCGGTGATTATTCTGTGAACTGTCACCGGAAACTTCATCCGAGTTCCACAGTTTCTAACAGCTTAACGAATGATAAATCTTTAGTGCGCCCGACAGGATTTGAACCTGTGTAAGGCGACTTAGAAGGTCGCTGCCTGATCCTCTAGGCTACGGGCGCATAAATTTACTATAGCGAATCAATTACTTTCATTCAAAGCCGCCACCGCTTCGATTTCGACTTTCACCCCCCGGGGCAAAGCAGCGACCGCCACGCAGGAGCGGGCGGGCAGGTGATCGGTAAAAAATGTCTGGTAGACGCGGTTGAGGCCGGCAAAATCGGCCATGTCGGTGAGAAACACCGTCACCTTGATCACCCGGCCCAGATTGCTGCCTGCAAGCTTGAGCACGTTGTGCAGGTTGGTGAGCGTCTGGTGGGTCTGGGCTTCGATGTCGCCGGTGACGACTTCACCGCTATCGGGCACCAGGGGGATCTGGCCGGCGGTATAGACCAGTCCCCCGTGAATAACGGCGGGAGAGTAGGGGTAGGGGTTGTTCTCACTGCGAAGAGCCTTCACGGAGAAACCCGCTCAAACACACAGGCTTGCTCGACCGCTTCGACGATGGCGCGCACCTGGGCGACCATGGCCACCTCGTCGCCCAGGCGGTTGACCGCCGAACCGACGCCGACGCCCGCCGCGCCGCAGGCAAGAGCCATGGGCACAGTGACCGCCGAAAGACCCGAAGCGCACAGCACCGGCACGCTCACCGAGCGCGAAATTTCGTAGGCCGCAGCCAGGGTGGGAGCGGCCTTCTCCACCAGGCCCAGGGTGCCGGGGTGGATGGGCCGGCTGCTGGTACCGCCTTCGGTCTGGATGATATCGGCGCCCAGCGCTTCGAGCTGCACCGCCAGACTGACCTGTACATCGAGGCTCAGGGTGTGGGGGACGGTCACCGAGAGCATGACGTCGCAACCTAGCAGGTCGCGGCTGCGGCGGGCCAGATCGAGCACCACCTCAGCGTCGAAGCGAACGCCACGGGCATAGAAGCTGTCGAAGTTGCCGATCTCGACGCAGTCGGCACCGCTGCGCACGGCCATCAGCAGGCCCTGCGGTTCGATGGCGGAGACGCACACGGGCAAATCGGTGCTGCGGCGCACCAGGCGAATCAGTTCGGCGTCACAGGCGATATCGACGAAGGTGGCTCCTCCCGCCTCGGCAGCGCGCACGATCTGGACGACGCGGGCGCTGTCGAAATTGTTGAGCCCGGCAATGATCTTGACGGCCCGTCTGGCTTGGAAGGCCTGCTGGAGGATGGCAACCATCGGATATGCTCCTGTGCAAAGTCTGGGTTATTGTAATTGATCCGCTCAAATCAGGGCAATAATGTGGAGAAAGCCTGCGGGCGGTTCGGGCTCTTTGCAAGCTTGGGAGAAGGGGCGTGCTTTTAACCCTGCTGCTGCTACTGTTGGTCGTCTGCCTGGGTGTGCAGTTTTTCGTCATCCAGCAGACTCTCAAGCAAACCGACCAGCAGCTAGAAGATATCCAGCGGGCGATGACCCAGACGCGGCTGGCCCCCGGCACCCAGCCCTACTGCCGGAGCTGCCGCTACTACGGGTCGAACCGCTATATTGTCTGTGCGCTGCATCCGGAGGGTTGGACCGACCTGGAGGCCGGGCGGTGCGCCGATTTTGATGGGATCGCCTGTGAAGAGAAGCATCATAACAAGTAGCCGACGCCGGTTTCTCCAGGTTCTGGGGGGCTTGGGGGTTTTGGCCGTTCCGGCTGGGGCGGCTCCGGCCCTAGGGCCGACCATTGAGCGCTACGCCGCCACCCTGCCTAGAGGCTACGGCGCGCGGGCGGTGCTAAAAGCCGGGGCCACCTGGCAGGGGGGGCGCATCGTGCTGGTGGGCCGCGCCCTCGAAGCGCGCGACCGGGCGGCGCTCGAAGCGGCTTTTTCCCGCCTGGGTCCGGTGGATAACCGTATGAAAATTTTTCCGTTCAAAGCGATGGGCGAGCGGTCCTGGGGGGTAGTGCGCGCCTCGGGAACGGACCTGCGCGCCGAACCGGACGCCGGATCTGAACTGGTTTCCCAGGCGCTGCCCGGCGATACGCTCAAAGTGCTTGCGCGCAGTGGCGACGGGCGCTGGTACCAGATTTTGCGCGAGTGGGACGGCTACGTGGGCTGGATGCCCACCGAGCGGGCGGTGCTGTGGACCGAGGCTGAGTGGCAGGCCTGGCAATCGGCGCCGCGCTCGATGCTCATGCGCTCGATGCCCGGTTTGCCGCGCGGCAGTATCGTTGCGGGTGCCGGCAGTGCGCCCGCGCACACTGCCGAGGGCCGGGAAGTGACGATTCCAAGTGAAGCCTTGCGCCGAATCGTACCTGGCGAGGTGCCCACAGCGGCGCGGGTCGTCGAGCTGGCCCGGGTGCTGCTCGCTGACCAGCCCACCCGCTACCTCTGGGGGGGCACGCTCGACCGCGCCCTCGATTGCAGCGGCTTCAATCAAACCGTTTACCGGATGGCCGGGGGGGCAATCCCCAGGGATTCTTACCAGCAGCAGGCAGCCAGTCGGCCGGTGGCACCGCGCGCCGAGGACTGGCAGAAGCTAGAGCCCGGGGATTTGCTGTTTTTTAGTGAGAAGCGCAGCCGCGCCACCCACACCGGTATTTACGTGGGCGACGGCCGCTTCGTCCATGCTTCGAGCCACAACCAGGGTATCGCCGAAAATCACCTGATGGGCGAGGGCGAATACGAGCGCTTCTTGCGGCGGATCTACTTCGGCGCCGGACGGGTGGTCTAGACACCTAATGGATCTCCAAGCTGAAAAATGTTCTATCGAAGCTATCTACCGGGAGCGTCTGGAGCGCTTCGGTGCGGCGCGGCGGCTGTACGAGCGGCGCACCGGGCGGATTGCCAACGCCCGGGTGGCGGTGTTCTTGATCGCCCTGGTCTTTTTGATTGTGGGACTTGCCGATCGCAACACTGTTCAACCGCTGATGCTCACCCTGGCGGCGACGGGCGCGGTGGGCTTTATTGGGCTGTTGGTCTTGTTTGAGCGCAACGAAAGGGAACTGCGGCGCCTCGAAGCGTTGGAGCAAGAGAATCGCGAAGCCCTCGCCCGCCACCGCCGCGACTGGCAGGCAGCACCGGTGCCCGAGACGCCCGAATTTGCCGAGCAAGCTACTTTCGCGCGCGATCTGGATTTGTTTGGGCGCGTCTCGCTGTTTCAACTGACCTGCACCGCCCATACCCCGATGGGCCGGAGGCTTCTGGCGCGCTGGCTGCTCGAACCGGCCGGGCCGGCGGTGATTGCCAGGCGGCAGCGGACGATTGCCGAACTGGCCCCCCTGCTCGACTGGCGGCAGGATCTGGCAGTTGCCGGTCGGCCCCTCGCCCAGAAGCCCCCCGACCCGGTGTCCTTCGTGGCCTGGGCTGAGGATTCATCCTGGCTTGCAGAGCGCCCCTGGCTTGTCTGGGTAGCGCGGCTGTCGGCTGCTGCCACGGTGGCGCTCATCGCGCTGCAGGTGGCGGAAGTTTCGGCCTTGCCGCTGTGGCTTTGGCCTTTGACGCTCAATATTGTTCTGAGCGGCATCTATACTGATAGGATACATCGAATTTTCGCGGCGGTTTCCAACCGCTCCGGCAGCGTGCGCGCCTACGCGGGGCTCTTTGCGGCGCTGTCGCGCCTCGAAAGCCGCAACGAAACTCTCAAATCCCTGCAGAGCGAAAGCCTGAATGCCGAGCGTCGCCTGCGCAGGCTCGATACGATTGTGGGCTACTCGGATCTGCGCTTCTCGCAACTCATCTATCTGGCGGTGCAGTGGATTACCCTCTGGGACGTACACGTGCTGAGCTTTCTCGAAAGCTGGCGGCGGCAATCGGGGGAGCGGGTACGCAGCTGGCTTGAAGCGCTCGCCCAAATCGAAGCGCTCGCCTCCCTCGCCTCCCTGGCCCACGACCAGCCGGAGTGGGTCTTTGCCGAGGTCGACACACGCTTGCAAGTCATTGTTGCCGGGCAACTGGGCCATCCGCTCATCGGCGAAGCGGTGCGCGTCGCCAACGACGTCACCCTCGGTCCTCCCGGTACATTTTTGCTGGTGACCGGCTCGAATATGTCCGGCAAAAGCACGCTGTTGAGATCCATCGGCCTGAATGTCGTGCTCGCTCTGGCCGGAGCGCCCGTGTGCGCCCGCTCGCTGACGCTGCCGCCGGTGACGCTCAAGACGAGCATGCGCGTACAAGATTCGCTCGCAGGCGGTCTGTCGTTCTATATGGCCGAGCTGCAGCGGCTCAAAGAAGTGGTCGACGCCGCCCGGCCTGCGGAGCGTCCACTGCTGTACCTGCTCGATGAAATTTTGCTCGGCACCAATTCGGCCGAGAGGCAGGTGGCTGTGCGCCGAGTGCTCACCTTCCTGCTGGGTCGCGGTGCCCTGGGGGCCATCTCCACCCACGATCTGGCCCTGGCGGATCTGCCGGAATTGGCCGCGGCCGCCCGTACGGTGCACTTTCGCGAACATTTTGCGGCGGGGGCCGTAGGACCGGTGATGACCTTTGACTACCGCATGCGCCCCGGAGTCGCTCCGACCACCAATGCCCTTAAGCTGCTGGAGTTGGTCGGCCTGGGCACCCCCGAAAACAACCGACCCGACGACAGGACCAACGTGTAGCCAATTTCCCTGGCCGACTCCGTTTGTCGGCCGTCGCTGCAGCCACTGCCATCCCAACTGATGGGAAGCTATCTACCTACTATGTCTCGTTTCGATGGGGCTCTTCTCAAGATGATTTCAAGTCGGGCTAAGTTGCCCAGAGGGGCTATTGGACAAGATTGTCATATCTCTATCGACGAGCCTGCATCCAGTCTGGTATGAATTGTCGTAGTATCTTTATCGACACCGGGCAGCCCCTTTCCTCGGTTCACCCAGGCAAACCATCATGAATGCAAATAAACTAGTATTTACTATTATTATTTTGTGGACGGTGCTGTTGGGTAGTCCTGCTGTTGTTTTGCCGCAGACGGCGGGCACGACCCTTAGTTTCTCGGCACCGGTCTCCACCACCATCCTCGACAAAGATGGGCAGGGCACCGGATTTACGTCCGTGCAGCCGAACGCGGCCGGCAACCAGTACGACGCCGACCGCATCGACCTTGACACGGCCTCGGGCAGTCTGAAGATGACGGCCACCCAGGGAAGCAACGCCACCGCCAACAATCTGGTCAATGGCTTGCAGGTGGCGGCCGACACCACGGTTCCGTTTACTATTACAGCCCGCCTCAAAGGTCCTCTGACCAATCTGGCCAGCGCCTATCAACAGGGGGGGATCTTCCTGGGCACCAATCAGGACAACTACGTCAAGTTCGTGATCGTCAACGCCGGCAGCGGCAGCGGCAGCCTCGGTTTGCAGTTCTATCAGGAACAGAACGCCGTGCGCCAGAGCGTCGGCGGCGGTCAGCTTCCCCAGATAAGCGGCCTCAACTGGGCGAGCATCAACACGCTGGACCTGTTCTTAAAAGGCGATCCGGCCACCGGCAAGATCACCGCCAGCTACCGGATCAACTCCGATACCGCCACCCCGATTCAGCTGTCCCAAGTCTTCCAGCCCACCGCTCCCGCCTCGTTTTTTGCGGGCTCCTCGACGATGCGGGCAGGTATCCTCGCCTTTACTAGCTCGGCGCCGGATGTGACGGTAAATTTCGAGAGCTTTGCCGTTCAATACCCCCAAGCGGTCTACGATCTGGCCCTCAGCACAGCCCCCGACCGCAGCGGGGCTGTGCTGCTGAGCGCTCAGGAAGTCACAGGCGATATTTACGTCTTTCTCAACGCCAAATCCGGCAACGGCATCTCCAAGGTGTCTTTTTACATCGACGATCCTGACCGCGCCGGCACCCCCGCCCGGGTCGAAAGCCTCTTTCCATACGATCTTGCCGGCACCAACGCGACGAACGGCCAGGCCAAGCCTTTCGATACGCGCACACTGGCCGACGGCGAGCACACATTCACCACCGCCGTTGCCCTCACCAACGGCACCCAGACCGTCAAAAGCGGGAAGCTCCGTGTCGCCAACGGCGGCAGTTGTCCACCGATCTCGACGCTGCCGTGCTCGCAAGTGCTGGTCAATCTGCCCTACCAGCTCAACTTCAGCGAAAGTAAGGGCAAACTCCTCGACAAAAACGGCGTCGGTACCGGCTTCAGCATCGTCGACCCCACCGGCAAAGGTACCGGCTATTTGCCTGCCAAGCTGCTGGTCGATCAGCAGGCGGGGATTTTCAAAATTACGACCACCGCTGGCCTCGCCTTCGAAGCAAGTAACTCCCAGGACAATGCCCTGGCGGTGGGAATCGACGCCCCCAGCCAGATTTCGATTATCGGCACCACGCTGGTCAATCCGCCGGCGGGTACCGGAAACTTCGAGCAGGCCGGCCTATGGTTCGGTAATGATCAGGACAATTATTTAAAGCTGGTGGTGATATCCACCGCAGGGGGCACCCAGATTCGCTACGACATGGAAGTTGGCGGCAAACTGACGGCCAGTTTGTCCACCCCCGGCTCGCTGAACTTGAGCGGCGCCAGAGTTGGGCTCGAACTGCGCGCCGATCCGGTCGCCAAGACCATTTCCGCAAGCTACAGCCTCAACGGCACCACTCCGCTCGCCATGGGCACTTTTACTCCCCCCAACGACTTCTTCAGCTTCGATGCGGCCACTATCGACCCGACCATCGGCACCAAGAGCTTCGGCGGCATTTTTGCAAGCCACCGCAACGGTCCTGCCGCCCTCACCTACAGCTTCGACGACTTTGCGGTAATCTCCGGCTCGGCGCCGCCGCCGCCTAGTGGTTTTGAATTCACACGCACCTCCTTCCTGTCGCCGGGCGGTCCCACCGGGATGGTCTGGGGCCCGGACGGCAGGCTGTACGTGGCGGAACTGTTCGGCACCATCCGTGCTTTTACCCTGGGTCCAGATAAACTGCCCGTCAGCGAACAGCTCATCACTTCGTTGGTCGACAAGCAAGGCGACCGGCTGCTTCTGGGGATCGCCGTCGATCCGGCTTCGACGGCGGGCAATGTCATTCTCTGGGTGACCCATTCGAGCCCTTCGACCAACCAGGGCATCGTCAATTCCGCCAAGGTCACTCGTCTTTCAGGCACCAACTTCGCCACCATCGAAGACAAAATCACCGGGCTGCCGCGGGCGCTCAACAACCACTCCACCAACTCGCTGCACTTCGGCCCGGACGGCAAGCTCTATATTTCCGTAGGCGGCAACACCGCCGCCGGAGCTCCCAACGATGCTGGCACCGAGTTTGGCGATCGCGAGGAGCAGCCGCTCTCAGCGGCGATCTTGGTGGCGGACGTCAAAAGCGCCGGCTTCGACGGCTCCTGCGAGAACGCCAGCGACCCATACGGCTCCCCCCCCTGCAGCGTCGTGACGCACGCGACGGGTCTGCGCAACTCTTACGATTTTGTCTTCCACAGCAACGGCAACCTCTACGCCACCGACAACGGCCTGGGGGTGACCGGCACCTACCCGCCCTCGCCCACTCCACCCTGTCTGGGCTTCGGCGATCCCGCGCCGGTGAGCGAAGGCGGCGACAACCCTGGACTGCAGCCGGACCTGCTGCACTGGGTGAAAAAGGGCAAATACTACGGCCACCCCAATCCCCGCCGCAACGAGTGCGTCTTCAAAGACGGCAGTTATCAGCGGGTGCCACCCCTACCTAACTGGGAGCCGCCTTTCTTCCAATTGGGCACCAATCAATCGGCCAACGGCATTATCGAGTACACCGCCGGGGCGTTCTGCGGCGCACTCAAGAACAACCTGCTGACGGTCAATTACTCCAACGGCGACGATCTCACCCGCATCGTGCTTGCTAACGACGGCAAATCGGTGATTTCCTCCCAGAGCCTCATCGGGGGCTTCGATGAACCGCTGCCGATCGCCCAGAGCCCGGACGGGACGATCTTCGTGGGTGAACTTAGCGGCGGCAAAGTGACTGCTCTTACCCCCAAGAGCGCGACGTGCAATGCACTATAAGCAGGTAGCCACCTTGAGGTGGCTTTCAGTTTTGCAGACAACGGCCAGTCAGAAATACCTCCTGGTAGACAACTGTTTTCACCCTGACACCTGACGGTTGGCTTTGCACGAGAGTCTGTGGAGCGAGAGGCGGAACCCCCTTCGCGCTTCCCCTCTCGCGCTCTCCAACCTCCCCGCGTCCGGGGGCTGCCAGCCCCCCGACACCCCCCGGACTTATCGGCACGGTGGGAGCGAGACTCTGTGGGTGGGATGGGTTTATTCTTTTAGGGCCTGCACGACCGCGTGTCGACTGCGGCGAAGGGGCTAGCTGGTCGCTGGGCAGCACAGGTGTTGGGATGGTAAGGCGGTTCAGGCAAAGGTCGAGAAAACCTGATGGTTAAAGGTCTTCCCCTGACACCTCCTCTACGGCGCCGGCTCTTCTTCCGCAGGCGGTGGCTCGGGAATATCGCTGCTGTAGTTGCCCTCGCGACCGGTATAGCGCGGTTGCCACTTGCCGTCGTGGCGGCTGTAGATGCCGTAGACCCAGCGGTCGAAACGGGTTTCGCGCACAATCAGATCGTCGTTGCCGTCGCCGTTGAGATCGACCACCGCAAGGGGGCCGTAGACCGTACTGGTCTCGGGATTGCCGAAGCTTGCCAGGCTTAACTGGGGCTGCCAGATGGTCTGGCCTTTTTCGGTGACCGGTTCGGCTACCAACAGCAGGTTCACCAGCCGTTTGAAGGTGGCTCCTGCCTGTCTTAGGGAAAACGTGTGCCGGTAGAGCGCCACCACCGCCTCGGGCCGACCAGGCATCACCGCCGCCGCCGCCCACACCCGCGACGTTTTGGCAACCAGGTTGTCCGGCAGTCCCTGTTTGGCAAGGGCCGCCTGGGCAAGGCTGTCGACAACGACAAGGGTCTCTTCGGTTGGAGCTTTGCGTGGGCGGACCTTGAGCGGTTGATCGGTCGCCAGGACCAGAGCCAGTTCCGGTAGGGGCAGCAGGCGCTGCTCGCTCTGCAGAGGCGCTTCGAGGCTGCCGTACAGCGAAGGCACTTTATCCGGCAGCACCGCCTTCGCCTCGCCTAACGGTTCGTCCTGTCGCCATAAAAAGTAACGATTGTTTTTCTTGAAGTAATTCTCGCCGAAGAATTTGAAATCCGTATCGGAAGGCAGAGGGGGGTTGCGAAACTGTTCACCGCGAATCTGAGTTACAAATTCTAGAGCTGGGTAAGCGGCGAGCTCGCCGCCGCTATCGACCGCCGTGCGCTCCTGCAGCGCAAATACTACACCCGGGGCGGCCCACAGGGGCGACACCCAACTCAAAAGTCCGAACGCGGACCATGCGAACCAACTGCGCATCCGAACGATGGTTATTTTTAGCACAATGCGTTTTTCCTGACCTGAGCGGGCCGTCGCCCGCTTTTGCCGACTTCTCAGGCTACCATTTTCGGAACCTTCTCCGGCTGTGGAAGAAGCTGTGGAAAAACCGCGAACCCCAGTGGAAAACCCCCGGGGTTTTCCACTGAGCATTTATACCCTGTGGAAAAAAGAAGAGCTTTCCACAGGGTATTCCACAGGGGCCAAGGTCGGGGATCGCTCACTGGAGGCGGATTTGGGCTTCAATTTCCACTTTTCCCCAGGCCCTACTACTACTAGATCAGTAAATTAATAGAAGAGTAGAAGAAAAGGCATCTGGGGAAAAAGGGTCTACCCGTAGTTGAGATCGGTCGGTTTGGACTGGCCGGAACACTAAACGTGGATCTATCGGGTCAGTGCTATACTCGCTGCCATAGCCGGGCGTGGTGCGCTGCAATGAAGATTGTTTGTTCACAAGCTGTGTTGAATCAGAACCTGTCGCTGGTGGGCCGGGCGGTGCCCTCGCGGCCGACGCACCCGATTCTGGCCAATATTTTGCTGGAGGCGGACGGTCGGTCAGGTACGGTGACCCTTACCGGCTTCGACCTCGATCTGGGTATTGACACGCGCTTTGCAGCCGAGCAAGTCGAGGGGAGCGGGCGCACGACACTACCGGCGCGGGTGCTCAGCGACATCATCTCAAGGCTGCCCAACGAATCGCTGGCGATGGAGGTGAGCGAGGACAACGCCATCAGCCTCGTGTGCGGCAGCAGTCACTATCAGGTACAGGGGGCGAGTGCCGAGGAATTTCCGAAGTTGCCCGAACTGCCCGACGGTGCCGCTCACGTTCTGCCGGTGAGCGAATTTTTGGAGGGCGTCCAGCGTAGCTTGTTCGCTGCATCTACCGATGAGAGCAAGCAGATTCTCAACGGTGTCTCAGTGAAGGCCCTCAAGGAGGGCATGGAGTTCGTGGCCACCGACGCCCATCGCCTGTCTTTCTATCGCACGGACTTTACGCTGCCCGAGGCGGGCACGCAGGCGATCGCCGCGGTACTGCCGGTGCGCTCGGTGCGCGAACTCGAAAAAATCCTGGGGGCGCAGGCGGGCGACAGCGTCGAGGTGCGCTTCGACGAGAAGCAAATGATCTTCCAGTTTCCCAACCAGACACTCACCACGAGGTTGTTGGGTGGCCGCTACCCGGACTACCAGCAGCTACTTCCCAAGCAGTTCCAGCAGACCGCCGACATGGAGCGCAGGCGGCTCATCGCCTGCCTGGAGCGGATCGCCGTGTTGGCAGACCAGAAAAACCACATCGTCAAGCTCGACTTTGCTCCGCGCGAGCACCTGATGACCGTCTCGGTGGACGCTCCCGACGTCGGCCGCGGCCGCGAGAGCGTGCCGGTGCAGTACAGCGGCCAGGACTTCTCAGTGGCCTTTAACGTGCGCTACTTACTCGAAGGGCTCAAGGCGATGGACGCGACCGATGTGTCGTTTTGTCTCAACGGTGCGAGCGATCCGGCGGTGCTCAAACCCGTAGGGGATGGGAATTACCAGTACTTGATTATGCCGGTCAGTATCCGGGGATAGCAAAACCGTGTCTCTTCGGGTTTTGCCATCTTTTTAAGAGCATCATGGGTGTAACCATGCAAGTTTACGTCTTTGACTGCACTGTATACTTCAGCTCCACTGACCCGGCAGGGCAAGCAGAGTTCGACTTCGAACTCGAAAGTGAAAACGTGACAGTCATCCTATACGGGTATAGCCTCGTCGGGTTCGGATTCTGTGAAGTCAAAATCTTGCGCCGTTGCGGGTCTCTCCATTTTGAGGCGACGCCGTACGACCAGCTCGCCATTCTGGGCAACAAACGCCGCCATCTCCCCAAGAGGTATCTCAACAGTTCTACCGTCTGTCAGTGTAATTTTGGGCATTGAAGAACCTTGCCATTAAAAACATCGACTGCCCCTGCTACAGGACAAGTGAGCTTCATAGTAACTCTGCAAATCTGACAGAGCAATTCAATCTTTGCTGCACACGGCAAACATAATCTTAAACATTGAACCGAAAGTGCATGACATCGCCGTCTTTGACGATGTACTCTTTGCCTTCGGATCGCACTTGACCCTTTTCGCGGGCAGCCACCTGGGAGCCCGCTGTCACCAGATCCGGGTAGGCCACGGTCTCAGCCCGGATAAAGCCGCGTTCAAAGTCGGTGTGGATGGCGCCGGCGGCCTGGGGGGCGGTGGTGCCGCGGGTAATCGTCCAGGCGCGCACTTCCTTTTCACCCGCGGTGAAAAACGTCTGCAGACCCAGCAGGTCGTAGGTGGCGCGGATCATCTTCTGCAACCCCGAATCGCTCACCCCGAGGTCCGTGAGGTAGGCGCTGCGTTCTTCGGGCTCCAGTTCCGCCAGTTCCGCCTCCAGTTGGGCGGAAATTACCACCATTAGGGCGTTCTCCTCGGCGGCGATGGCAGCCACCTGCTCGGTGAAGCGATTGCCGGTGGCGAGTTTCTCTTCGGAGACGTTCGCGGCGTAGATGACCGGTTTGAAGGTGAGCAACTCCAAAGGGACGACGGTCTCCTTTTCGGCATCGGTGAGGGTGCAGGAACGGGCGGGCCTGCCGTCGTTGAGCACCGCGGTGATCTTTTCGAGCGCACTGCTCTCGACGGCGTACTGGTCTTTGCTGGTGCCCTTCTGCTTGGCAATTTTCTGCTGGCGCTTGTCCACCTGCCCAAGATCCGCGAGGGCCAGCTCCAGATTGATGGTCGAGATGTCACGGACCGGATCGACGGAACCTTCGACGTGGACGATGTCGGTGCTCTCGAAGCAGCGCACGACGTGGACGATCGCGTCCACCTGGCGGATGTGCGAAAGAAACTGGTTGCCCAGACCCTCGCCCTGGCTGGCACCGCGCACCAGACCGGCGATATCGACGTACTCGATGCGCGCCGGGATGATCGTGCTGGTGGAGACGATGCGGGCCAGGATCCCCAGCCGTTCGTCCGGTACGTTCACCACCCCGGTATTCGGTTCGATGGTGCAGAACGGAAAGTTGGCGGCCTGGGCCTTGGCGTTTTCGACCAGGGCGTTAAAAAGGGTGGATTTGCCGACGTTGGGCAGACCGACGATGCCTGTCTTGAGCATGGGTGGCGCGACACTCAAATGTAAAACGATCTTAATGCGTCCTGTCCCCGGTCGGGGAGGAGGGGGCTGCGGGGCCGTATCCTGCAACGCAGCCAAAAAATCATGGTAAAGTTCTCAACGAGATGTTAAGGGCGGTAAAGGACGGGATAAAGCCACTGTGCGCTTTTCCCAACCGATACGGAAATGTTTTATGTATCTGATTACCGGCGCGGGCGGACAACTGGGCAAGGAGCTGTGTGCGCTGCTTGAAGCGCGGGAAGAGCCTTTCGTCGCCTATGGGCGGGCGCAGCTCGATATCGCCGATCCCGGGGCCGTCCGGCAGGCCCTTGAGCAGAGCGGTGCAGCGGTGCTTTTCAACTGCGCCGCTTATACCCGCGTCGACAAGGCCGAATCGGAAGCCGAAGAAGCGCACCGGGTCAACGCCACCGGAGCCGGGGTCCTGGCGGAAGCTTGCAGCGCGGCGGGCAGCCGGTTGGTGCACGTTTCGACCGACTATGTCTTTGATGGAAGTGCGTGTCGGCCCTACCCGGAAGACGCTCCAACCCAACCGCTCGGGGTCTACGGCCAGAGTAAGCTGGATGGCGAAGCGGCGGTGCTTGAAGGGGGCGGGGAGCATCTGGTGGTGCGCACCGCCTGGGTCTACGGCGTCGGCGGGCCGAATTTTGTGCGCACGATCTTGCGCCTGGCGGGCGAACGCGAACAGCTGCGCGTGGTAGCCGATCAGGTGGGCTCTCCTACCTGGACCTTCGACTTGGCCGCGGCGCTCGTGGGGTTGGTAAAGGCCCGGGCCGAGGGCGGCATCTACCACATCACCAACAGCGGAGTGACCAGCTGGTACGACTTCGCGGTCGCAATTGTCGAGGAGGCGCAGGCGCTCGGTCGTGCCCTCAAGCTGCAAAGCGTGGTACCGATCACCACCGCCGAGTACCCGACACCCGCCGCGCGGCCCGCCTATTCGGTGCTCTCCAACGCCCGGGCCATCCGGGTGCTGGGCGGTCCCCTGCCGCAGTGGCGCCAATCGCTGCGGCGCATGCTCCAACAGCTCGACAAGGAGGGGTAAATCGTGAAACATCTGTTGGTGACCGGCGGCGCGGGCTTTATCGGCAGCAACTTCGTACACTACTGGTTTACCCACCACCCGGAAGACCGGATCGTCGTGCTCGATAAGCTCACCTACGCCGGCAACCGCGCCAACCTCGAAACCCTCGAAGGCGACCCGCGCCTGCGCTTTGTGGCGGGCGACATCTGCGCCGCGCCGCGCGTCCAGTCGCTGCTGGAGGAGGAGCGCATCGATACGGTGGTGCACTTTGCCGCCGAATCCCACGTCGACCGCTCGATCGTGGGTCCGGAGCCTTTTATCGAGACCAACATTCGCGGTACGTTCGTGCTGTTGGAGGCTTCCCGCCGCTACTGGGAGGACGAAGCTTCCGACTGCCGCTTCTTGCACGTCTCGACCGACGAGGTCTACGGCACCCTGGCCCCGGAGGATCCGCCTTTCACCGAGACGACGCCCTATCGGCCCAACAGCCCCTACGCCGCGAGCAAAGCCGGTTCCGACCACCTGGTGCGCGCCTACTATCACACCTACGGGTTGCCGGTGCTCACCACCAACTGCTCCAACAACTACGGTCCCTACCAGTTTCCGGAGAAGTTGATTCCGCTCATCATCACCCGCGCCCTGGAGGGCCAGAGCCTGCCGGTCTACGGCGACGGGCAGCAGGTGCGCGACTGGCTCTACGTCGAAGATCACTGCCGGGGGATCGAGGCGGTTTTGGAGCGGGGACAGCTGGGCGAGACGTACAATATCGGCACCCGCAACGAGCAGCGCAACCTCGAAACGGTCGGGCTCGTCTGCGATATCTTGGGGTCGATTTACCCCGAGCGCGCCGAGCAGTTCCGCTCCCTCATCACCTTCGTCACCGACCGCCCCGGCCACGACCGCCGCTATGCCATCGACCCCGCGCGCATCGAGCGCGAACTGGACTGGCGACCGGTCGAAAACTTCGAGACGGGCCTGCGCAAAACCGTCGAGTGGTATATCGAGAATCGGGCCTGGTGGCAGGCCCTGCGCGCCCGCCAGACGCTGACGTTCCCTTCCAGGTGAACCGTGCCATGTCCACGAGCAGCCCCCTAACCGGTGCCTTTCCCGCCGATGTGCGCTCGGGGTGGTCCTTCCGCCTCAAGCGTCTTATCGACGTACTGCTGGCCGCGGGCAGCCTGACGGCGCTTGCACCCTTGCTAATCGCAATTGCCCTGCTGGTGCGCATCGGTTCGCCAGGACCAGCACTGTTTGTCCAGTGGCGCGTCGGCGTGGGGGGACGCCTGTTTCGGATCTACAAGTTTCGCAGCATGTACCTCGATGCCGAGCAGCGCAAGGCGAGTCTGATGGCCCTCAACGAAGCTCCAGGGCCGCTGTTCAAGCTGCGCAACGACCCGCGGGTGACGCCTATCGGGGCGTTTTTGCGCCGCACGAGCCTCGACGAGCTGCCCCAGCTCTGGAACGTGCTGGTGGGCGAGATGAGCCTGGTCGGTCCGCGGCCCCCCTTGCCCTCGGAGGTGGAGCGCTACGAGCCCTGGCAGCGCGAGCGGCTGGCGGTCCTGCCGGGGATCACGGGGCTGACGCAGGTGTCGGGGCGTTCGGATCTCAGGTCTTTTGATAATATCGTCCGCATGGACATCCGGTACATTCGCACCTGGTCGCTGGCGCTCGATTTCGCCATATTGATCAAGACCGTAGGCGCGGTGGTGAGAGCCCGGGGAGCCTACTGATGCGCGGACTGATCCTCTCGGGGGGCAAGGGCACCCGCCTGCGGCCCCTTACCTACACCGGCGCCAAGCAACTGGTGCCCGTCGCCAATAAACCGATCCTCTGGTACGGCATCGAGGCGATGGTCGCCTCGGGCATCGGTGAAATCGGCATCGTCATCTCGCCGGAGACGGGCGAACAGGTGCGCGCTCTGACTGGCGACGGCAGCCGGTTTGGAGCGCGGATCACCTATATTTTGCAAGCGGAGCCGGGGGGGCTTGCCCACGCCGTGCGCACCGCCCGACCATTTCTGGGCGAGAGTTCCTTTGCGATGTACCTCGGGGACAACTTGATCCAGTCGGGGCTTTTAGATCCCATCGAGCGCTTCGCAGCCAACCGGCCGGAGGCGCTCATTATGCTCAAGCGCGTTCCTAACCCGACCGCCTTCGGGGTGGCCGAACTGGACGAGCAGGGGCGGGTGATGCGGCTGGTCGAAAAGCCGAAGGTGCCGCCGTCGGACCTGGCGCTGGTGGGTGTGTACCTGTTCTCGCCCAAGATCCACGCGGCCATCGACGCGATTCGCCCCTCGGCGCGCGGCGAGCTGGAAATTACCGACGCCATCCAGCAACTCATCGCGGTGGGCAGGCGGGTGGAGTCGGTGGAGTTGACGGGCTGGTGGCTCGACACCGGCAAAAAAGACGATCTGCTCGAAGCCAACCGCGTCATCCTGGATGAGCAGGTGCACTGCCCGATGGAAGGGTTGCTCGATGAGGCAAGCAAAGTAAGCGGCCGCGTCTGCATCGGCGAGGGTGCGCGACTGGTGCGCTCAATGGTGCGCGGCCCGGTCACGATTGGTCCGGAGTGCCTCATCGAAGACAGCTACATCGGTCCTTACACGAGCATCGCGGGCGGCGTCCAGCTCAAGAACGTGGATATCGAGCACAGCGTCGTGATGGAAAAAACCCGCATCGACGGCGCCGGGCGCATCGTGGACAGCCTCATCGGCCAGCGCACGGTGATCGCTCGCCACAACGGCAAACCGGAGGCCCACCGCTTTTTGCTCGGGGACGATTCGCTCATTGAACTATAGGCGACCCGGAGCCGGTATCAGCCGCTGTCCGCTTGTGGAAGGGCGACGGGTGGCTCGGCTGTTCCGCTGCGGCCTCAGCACCTGGGCCATCGCATCGATGTGCCGTTATTGACAGAGAAGAGGAAATCGATGAGGGCCTTCGTCTTGTGCTCTATAAAGAAAGGCTTTTGGTGAAAGTATTTCTCCCGCAGAGCGAGCCCCCTTGCAGTACACTGGTGCCCGTTGCGGGGTGTTGCAGATGGTGAAAGCCTCGTTCCGGTTGGCGAGCGTACTGGCAGCACTGGTGCTGGCCGCTCCGGTCTTTGCCCAGCAGGCGGCACCGCCGGTGTTCGATCTGGGTGCGTCGCAGGACGGCTACTTGCTCGGGCCGGGGGACCGGCTCAACATCAAGGTTTTCGGTTCCGAAGAATTCAGCGGCGTGCAACTGGTGCTCCCGGACGGCACAGTGAATATGCCCCTGATTGGTGCGGTGCCCGCCGTCAACCAGACGGTGCCGGAGTTGAGCGCGCTTCTGGAAAGGCGGCTTTCGGCCTACGTCAAAAAGCCGCGCGTCGCGGTGCGCGTCGAAGCGTTTCGGCCTCTGCGCATCGCGGTCTCAGGCGAGGTGCTCCAGCCGGGGCCAAGGCAGATCCAGTCGCTGCTGACCACCGGCAGTACCCCCAACCAGACTGCCAGCACCCTGCCTACGCTCACCTCGGCTTTGGCGGCGGCGGGCGGGGTGAGTAACCAGGCGGACGTGAGCCAGATCCGTGTCTCGCGCCGCACCTCCGAAGGCCAGGTGGTCGAAAAGCGCGTCGATCTTTGGCAGACGCTGGAGCAGGGGCGCACAGAAGAAGATATCCTCCTCAAAGATGGCGATGCCATCTTTGTGCCTAAAGTGAGCCCGGGCAGCACCATCGACAGCCGCTTGCTGGCGCGCACCACCCTCGCCCCCGGCAAGATCCGGGTGCGTATCTTCGGCGAAGTCAACAAAGCCGGTACCCAAGAACTAGACGCCCGCGCCACCGTCGTCGATGCGGTTGCCTCCGCCGGGGGGCTCACCAACTTTGCCGCCCCCGACGCCGTCGAAGTCGCATCGCTGGAGCCCGACGGGCGGGTCACCAACCGCACCATCAACGTCAACGCCGCGATCGCGGGCGACGCCGCCCAGAATCTCCAGCTGCGCGACCAGGACGCTGTCATCGTCCGCCGCAGCGTCGGCGGCGAAATGCTCAATGCCCTGAATGTCTTTGCCGCTCCGATCAGCACGGTGGCCAATTTGTTTTTTATTTTCCGCAACTTTTACCGCTACTGATATGCGCGCGCTTTGGGGATGGTTGGGACTGGGTCTGGGTGTGTGGCTGGGTGCTGCCGAAATGGTGCGCTCAGCCCCCGGACCGGCGGTGCCGCCCCCCAAGGCCCTCGAAGAGCAGGTGCGCGCCGCCCTCAAAGACCAACCCAAAGAGCCCAGACTTTGGAACAATCTGGGGGTGAGCCTCAGGCGCCAGGGCCGCAATGCCGAAGCGATCAGCGCCTACCGCCAGGCGGTGCGCCTCGATGGCAAGTACGCCGACGCCTACAGCAACCTGGCGGTCGCCCTCACGGCCATCGGCCGCCACGAGGAAGCGCTGGGGGCCATCCGCACCGCCCTCAAGCTCGATCGCGACAATCCGGTCTACCGCCTCAATCTGGCTACGGTCTACGAAGGGTTGGGCCGCGACGGCGAGGCGGCCATCGAATACCGGGCCTATCTGCAGCGGGCGGGGGAGTCGGCCGCGGTCTACGAGCGGCTTGCCAAGATTCAGCAGAAACTTGGGCGCACGGCCCAGGCGCGCACCAGCTGGCAAAAAGCCGTGGACCTGGAGCCTGAAAACGGCGCCTACCGCCTTGCCTACGGCCAGACTCTCGCCGCTGCACCGGGGCAGGATTTTGCGGCGATTGCCCAACTGGAGGCAGCGGTACGCCTCAAAGCGATGGACGCGCGCTCCTGGCTGCTCCTGGCAACGCTCTACAACGCCCAGCAGCAGACCGACGCTGCTGCTGCCGCGCTCAGAGAGGCGGCGGCCCTCGACCCGTCCTCCGCCCGCATCCACAACGATCTGGGGGTGACCCTCAGCAAACTCAAGCTCACCGACCAGGCCGCCGAGGCCCTGGGTCGCGCCGTCACCCTCGCCCCCAGCTACGCCGAAGCCTGGAGCAACCTGGGGGTGGTCCTCAGAGTGCAAGGTAAGATGAATGAGGCCGAGCAGGCTTACCAGCGCGCCCTGGGCATTGAAAGCCGGCTGCCGCAGATTTATAACAATCTCGGTGTGCTGTACCTGGAGAGCGAGCGCGTCCAGGAGTCTGTACCCCAGTTCCAGCAGGCGCTTACCCTTGAACCTGGTTACTGGGAAGCGCGTCGGAATCTGGCGATGGCCCTGGGCAGGCTGGGTAAGTGGGGGGCCGCAGCCGACCAGCTCAAATTGGCGCTCGAAGCGGCGCAGGTTCCGTCCGCACTCATCACCCAAGTGCAGGCGGATTTGCAGAAACTACAGGAGGCATCCAGGTGATTGATCTGCACGTGCACCTTTTTCCTGGGATCGACGACGGCCCCAAAGATTGGGACGTCGCTTTGGCCCTGGCCCGCAAAGCTTACGAAGGGGGCATCCGCACAGCGACGATCACCCCGCACCATATGCCGGGCACCTACGAGAACACCGCCGAGCAAATCCAGTCCTACGTGCGGGAGCTACAGGCGGTCTACGAGCGCGAGGGTATCGACATTCAGCTTTTGCCTGGCCAGGAAGCCTATCCCGAAGGCGATCTGCGCGAGCGCTACGAGCGGGGCGAACTGCAGACTCTGGCGGGTGGATCCTATTTGTTGGTCGATCTCCCTCAGCAGGATTGCCCGTTCTACATGGAGCAGTTGCTCTTTTCGCTGCAGGCCAAGGGCATCCTGCCGATTCTTGCTCATCCGGAGCGCAACCGCACCCTGCGCCACCATCCTGAGCGCCTCGAAGAAATCATCCGCACCGGTGTGCGGGCGGTGATGAGCGCCGGCAGCATGCATGGCGCCTACGGCCCTTCCGCCCAAAAGGCTTCCCACGACTTTCTGCAACGCGGCCTTATCCAGATAGTCGCCTCCGACGCCCATCATCCGGAGGGACCGGCCTTCTTCCCGCTGCAAAATCGCCCGCTAGTCGAATCGCTCATCGGCCCCGACCGCGCCTGGGAAGTGATGGAGCGCAATCCCCAGTGGGTGCTCGAATCGAAGGAAATTCCCGCCCCGATTTATGATCGCGAGTCGAGCGAGCCCGCTAAGAAAAAAAGCGGCGGCTTCTGGTCGCGGCTATTTGCGAGGGCCTAGTTCGCCATGCGCCGCATCGACGCTGTCTACATCGGCCTGGGGGTGCTCGCGGCAGGTGGCCTGCTGTACGTGCTTTTGGGTCTATTCGGGCTCTCGCGCATCGATGCTGAGCTGTGGTCGCAACTATTGTTGGTGGTAGGTCTGGTCCTCTGGGTCGGCTCCTACATTTTTCGGGTCGTCGGCCGCAAGATGACCTTCAACACCCAGATGCGCGACTACAAAGAAGCCGTCCTCCAGAAGCGCCGCGAGGAGCAGCAGTCCAAGGCGCAGGGTGAACCGCCCAAATCCGGGCGCTAGATGGGTTGGCGCCTCCGGCTGGCCTGGTGCTGCTGCCTGCTTGCCCTGGGTGGGGGATCGGCGGGGATGGCGGCGCCGACGCTGGACTTGAGTGTTGGCGGCAGGCTAGATGAATTTGACATCGAGCAGCGGCTGGGCATTGAGCTGCTCGATGCGCCCCAGCCGGGGATACAACCGGCTCGCTTTTTTGGCAGCCGCCTCGATTTGAGCGTCGAAGGCGGCCCGGTGCGCACAGTCGATACCACACAACTCAAGCAACTTACCGGGGCCACGCCGCGCTTCATCGGTACTTCCCAGGTGCAGTGGCTTTTGCCCCCGGCGCGGATCGTCGCCGTGCGCGCCTCCCGCTCTGCTGAGGGCGAGCGGCTGGTCATCGAACTGGACAGGCCGGCATTTTACGAAGCGACCCCCGCCGAGACGGGGCTGCGGCTGGTCGTGCAGGCAGCGCCGGCGCAGACGGCTCCTCCGGATGGCGTGCAGGTGACGGCGCAATCCGAACAAACTGTGATCGCCACTATCGGGCCGCCGAACGCCTATCCGGTGCTCACCACCCTCGGCGCACCTGAGCGCATCGTGCTCGACTGGCGGACTACAGACCGCTTCGAGCGCGCTCGCACCTGGGGTGCGGGCCTGGTCTACCGCGAGGTGCGGCAGGTCTGGGAGGGGCTCTCTCAGCAATTGCACCTGCTCGAATTCGAGCCGGCCCGCGTGCGCCTCGGTCTACTGCGGTCTCTCTCCCTTAACGATTTGGCTCCCTTAAGCGCCCTGGCAAACAGCCGGGGTGCCTGGGGAGCGGTCAACGGCGGCTTCTTTAACCGCAACACTCGCGCAGCGCTCGGAGCGCTGCGAAGCGACGGGCAATGGTGGACCGGCGCTGTGGCGGGATTGCCGCCCCGTGGAGCGGTAAGTTGGCAGGATGACCGGATGGATTTTGATCGCCTCAACTGGTCTGCTGCGGTCCGCTTGGGCGATCGGACTGTTCAGGTTGGGGCACTGAACGGCACGGTGGCGGGTACGGGTGTCTCGGTGTTCACTCCCGACTGGGAATCGCCCTACCTGGCCCGCGCCGGTGAAACGGTGGCAATTGCCCGTGCTGGTCGCATCGAAAGTGTCGTCGAACCGGTGGCCGATCAAGTCGTCTCGCTGATCCCGGACGGTTTGGTGCTGGTGGCCCGCTCCGAGCCTTTGCGCACGGCGCTGCGGGCTGTGGCCGCCGCAACGCCGGTTGTCCTGGACATTCAAGCGCCCGGATCCGGTTCGCTTCTGGGAGCGGGACCGCTTCTGGTCCAAAACGGCAAACTCGTCCTCGACGCGCAAGGAGAACGCTTCCGGCCGGATGTGCGCGCCCCCGGCGTCGCTCGCACAGCCATTGCCCGGCGCGGCTCGCTGGGCATGCTGGCCGTCGCTGTGCGCAACGGTTGGGCGGCCGGTCTGTCGCTCGAAGCGTGGAGCAGTTTGCTCGTGCAACAGTTCCAGATCAGCGACGCGCTAAATCTGGACGGCGGCGGTTCGAGCGCATTCTATCTGGGGGGCCGCCTGCGCGATCGCCCGCAGGGGGCTTTCGAGCGCGCCGTCCACAACGGCCTGGGGCTCTGGCCCAGGTAGACGGTCAACCGTGCGGACGGCCGATAGCCGCAGCGACTGATTCTGGGGGCGTACCACCGCAGAAAGAGATTGCAAAAACTCCCAATGAATGGGGGAGCCCGCGCGCGCTGTGTCCATTTTGAAGAAGAAGAGCCTGTCGATGGGTGCAGCTTGCAGGCGACGCCTTGAACCGCAGCGCCACTGTGCCAATCGACAGCACACCAGCCAAGCGCGTGACATTCGAAGCCATGGTATCTACACAACAAACTCGATGGGCGGCTTCCAGGCCGCTGCCAACCATAGCCGATACACCGGTCGTTCCCCGTAAATCTCGCCGAGCGGTCGTGCGCTCCCAATCGATAGAAACCGTGCGCCGCCTGCGCCGATTATTCGACGAATTTGCCCGGCAGGATTGTCGGTGTGCGCTCATCGAAGGTTCGCCATACATCGATTCTTTGCCCGCCCGGCTGGGAGCGGCGGCGGTTTTGCATCCGGTGTCGCACCTTGTCAAAGTTGAAAGCGTCGCAGCCGGTTTGTTCAATCTGGAACGATTGCTTGTAAAGAAGCGGTTCGACCTGGTTATCCTGCACGAACTACCCTGCTCTCTGGCGCGGGTACGCACCCACCTTGCCCGCACCCCCGGACAGGGAAAAGTACTCTGGATCCGGCAGAATGACATCCACCTGCTCGATGAGTACCAGACCCGACCTTCCTCGTGGACGGTACTGTCGGAGCGCTTCGGCCCAAAGCTCGAACAGGGATTGAAATTTTTGGATCGCTGGGAAATCCGATAGCTATAGCTTCCTCTCAAGCGGGCTTCGGCAGGTGGAAAATCGTGGTTATCCAGCTTTCCTGCCGTCGGATAACCGACCTGGGATACGGCGGATCTCCCCCCAAGGGAGTAAGCTTCCCTGCCGCCCGTCGGCGACGATTCATAGCAGGAATAGGGAGCCACAAATGGCAGAAGAATTGAAAGTGGGCGATCGCGTGGAGTGGCATAGATCCGGCGGAAAATCCACTGGAGAAATCCAAAAAAAATTAACCGAGCCCATCGAGATTAAAGGTCACAAAGTGGCCGCTTCCACAGACAATCCTCAGTTTCTAGTGGTAAGCGATAAAAGCGGTGAAGAAGCTGCCCACAAACCGGAAGCCCTGAAGAAAATCAGCGAGAAACCCAGAGCATGACTACCGAGCAAAAAAGCGTCATTGCCGGCTTCCAACAGGTGGTAAACATGTCGGCAAAGTGTCCAGAAGCCCAAAAGCGACATCGAGCACAGCCGCCGGCGTATTCGTTGATGAACTGGGGGCACGACCCGCTCAAACGTGATTTAGCTAGCCAGGCGCCTGGCAAGGGCTCCGGCGATAGCCTGTTGATTTTCGAGCGCCTCCAGATTGCGCTCGGCGTAAGCGCGAATATCGGCGGCGGCGGCCTGTTCGGCGGCAGCACGGTATTCGCGCAACCCTTCCGTCTGGTTGGAATAGGCGAGGTTCAGGTATTCTCGGTCGAAGCGCTCTCCCGACCAGACGCTCATGCGCTCGAGCAGCGAGCGCAGCTTGCCGGCGGAGCGGGTCGAAAGATCTTTGCGGGTCGAAGGTACGGTCAGGTTTTTCTCAGCCGCAAGCAGCTGCAGTTCTTTGTCGTTGCGCTCGTGAGAGGCGATGACTTCGCTTGCGTACTGCCGGACGGTCGAGTTTTTGGAGCGCCTGAGGGCCACTTCCGCCAGGGCAAGCTCGCGCACGCCAAATTCTGCCATTGAAACAAGCAGTCCGGTGTCCATCTGTGAATGAACCGGGTTGATCGTGGTGGTCTCGGTGCGCTGGATAATCGTTCGCTCCACCTGGGCACCCGCAGGCCAACCCGGTGTGATCGCAGCTGCAAGAGCGATGGTGAGTGCAGTCCTGGTCAGGAATGGCTGCATTTTTGCCTCCAGGTCGCAGACATCTATTTACTTTCATGGTGACCTTCGTTGTACCTGCCGACCTCTTTCCCAGGGAAGGCTTCGGCGCCAAACGATCGGGTTCAAGACAACCGCATAGGCAGGGATTATGGCTGCCGACGGCTTGGAGAATGTGGAAGGTGGTTGAGAATGTGCTGATGCCGATGCGCAGCAGGCGGTCGCCGAGAATTGCGAAAAGTACGGACGCGAACGGCCAAAAAGCTTGCGGTACCGTGTGCGATTCTCAGATCATTTGCGGAAATGATCTCTTCGGGATGTGAGGCGACCTACAATCAGTGTTGCCATTTCGACTTGCCCATAGCGCTGATGTGAAGTTTGTAGAAAAGTACCCTCAGAAAGGGTTGAAAAACTGGCTACCGCAATCGTCTGAAGATTAGGGAAGAATAGCGCTTGGATGGCTGTGTAATGAACGAGTTTATAGTTCTTGAAGGAGCTTGAGATGCAACGGTTGTGGGGTTGAATCCTGGCTGCGGGAGAACGCCCCGGAGATGCTTTCCACGTTGCAACCTGGAGCCGGTGTACGTCTTCTCCAGGGAAAAGTGCGATCTGGTGCATACGAGGGCATTGAAGGAATCCTGCCGCTCTCAGCGGTCTGCGAGTGGGCTCCCCCGCAGCGGGAGCCGCCAGGACCCGCGCACGATGCAGATTCTTTGCGCTAGGATTATGCGAACGGCCAACGAGATTTCAGTGGAGCACAGCTGGTGTGCGGGGAGGCCCCCCAAACAGCGGCTTTTCTCAGCAGGACCTTAGCCCCAATGGTCTGGCAAGTCTGAATCAACCAATTTAATCGGCAAGAAAGCGCTCAGCCCTTTCGACGCTCTGTTGTTCAAGTGCCCGTCCGCCTGCCGCTTCATCGAGCCAGAAAATGTCGGGTTCAGCGCGAAACCAGGTCATCTGGCGCTTGGCGAACTGGCGGGTGTGGACGACGATTTGCCGGACGGCTTCGGCCAGGTCCCAACGTCCCTCCAGATGGGCGCCCAGTTCGGCGTAGCCCAGGGTGCCCAACAGGGGCAAATGGGGGCCGTATTTGGTGCGTAGGTGCTCAACTTCCGCAAGCCAGCCGGAAGCGATCATCTCTGCGGTGCGCCGCTCAATGCGTCGCCCGAGCGCTTCGCGGTCGCTGCCCACCCCCAAAGCCAGATAGGGAAAGTCGCGCGTCCCCCGGCGGCGCTGGGCGCTGAAGGGTTTTGCTGTGATGAGCGACACTTCGAGGGCGCGCTCGATGCGCACCCGATCGTGGGGGTGAATGCGTTCGGCGGATTCGGGGTCGAGCTTTTGCAACTGCTCGTAAAGGGCCTCCAAAGGCTCGGCAGCCAGCTGGGCGCGCAGGGCCGGGTTGGGGGGAACGGCGGGCGGTTCGAGCCCTCCTGCCACCGCGCGCAGATACAGGCCGCTACCTCCTACCAGCAGAGCGGGTTTGCCCTGCCGGGCAAGCCGGTCTATCTCCCCACCGGCCAGTTCCCGGTAGCGCGCCACGTTAAATGTCTCCGTGGGCCAGGCAACATCGATAAGGCGGTGTTCGACGCGACCCTGCTCTTCGCGGTTCGGCTTGGCGGTGCCGATATCAAATTCGCGGTAGACTTGCCGGGAATCGGCGCTCAGCAGCGGGACCCCGAGGTGCTGGGCCAGATGCATTCCCAGATGGCTTTTGCCGGCGGCGGTGGGGCCGCAGACGACGATGACTTTTTTCACCAACTATCAAAAAAGCGCGGTCCCTTAAAAAAGCGCTCCACCGCCAGCAGCGGACCCATTCGCTCGTTGAAGGCAGCCAGTTCGTTGGGACTAAAAATCGTCTGCGATTCGCGCACGAGGGTAAACCCATCCTGCTTGCGCTCCCAGAGTTGCCAGGAATCCGGGAAGCGGCGAAACAGCACCACCGGCCGATAGCGAAAGGCCTGCAGAAAATAGGCCACCTCGACGGTGCTGCGAAAGGCGGTGCGCAGCGATTCTTTGCCCCGGCCGACGCCGGTGAGACCCGGACCCTCGGGCCAGTTGTTGACCATCAGCAGCACTTTGTCCCCGGTCCTGGCCCGCTCGGCGTAGATCTGCACTTCGTCGACGTCGATCGAACTGGCGTCCATCAGCACCAGCGACCGCCAACTGTTGCCGATAAATTCGCGCTCGCTGATATTGAGCAATTTGTAGAGGGTCTCTCCCCAGAGCGTATAGGCATAATCGGCGATCCCCGTGCCCGAGACGGCCAAAACCGGCTGGGGCAGGACATCGAGCAGAGGTCGGGTAATCGCCGTGGCCGACTTGCGGCCGGTCTGGATTTCGACTTGCAGGCGGGTACGCCCGGCTTCGACGGCGTTGCGCACCGCGCGCTGGGCCTGCAGGAGGGCCTGTTCGAACGTATCGGGCAGAGGACAGCTCATCGGGATGCGCCTGGACCACTGAGCCATTGTGCCATCGTCGGCTCAGGCCCCGTCTACGGTTGGTCCGGATCCACACCCAGCTCGCGCAGCTTTTGGGCGAGGGCCGCGGAGCGTTGCTCGGCAAGTTCGGCGCGCTGCTCAAGGCGCTCCACCTGCTCCCAGCCGCACAGCAGCAATTGCCCATCCGCATCCCACCAGCGCAACCACGGCAGCTCCACGCCCATCCCCTCGATTGGGAAGTGGCCCCGGCAGTTGGATGCCAGTTGCCGGTAGCGGCCGGCCGCCAGTTCGTAGACCTCGACGGCGGCTTTTTGAACCTCGTAGATGCCGTAGTAGGCAGGCCGAATCACCCGCTCGTAAATCCAGAACTTGCCTGTGTACGGGGTGGCGTCCCGCTCCTCACTGCCGTCGCCCGAGACAAATTCGAGCACGACCAGCGGTGGGATGAGTTCCTGCCACAGCACGTAAGAACGCCGGTACTGTCCCGGCGGCAACGGCACCACATCCGGCACGTAGAACCAGTCAGGGGCAAGCGCTCCGCGCTCGGGCGGCTCGGTCAGCCGCCAGTAGATGCCCGAGTCCTGGCCGATGGCGTAGTGCCCGTCCGGATGCAGTTGCTCCAGACGGGGGCGGATGCTGTCGGTGAGTGGGACACTCTGGGAGTGCTCCTGAAAATTTTTCACGAAGGTGCCGTCCGACTCCGGAAGCTGGGTATGGTCGGGCAGGGCGGAAGTAAAAATGGAAGGCTGGCTGACCATCGAACGAACCTCGCGACGGCCTCAATGGTAGAAGTTTTCCCATTTGCGCCGACAGGCTAACGCCGGGTGCGGATGCGGTTACGATCGATGCAGATTCAGGAGGATGGCTTGTGCATTCGATGGTGATCTACGACGGCCTGTGCAATCTGTGCGTCAACCTGGTGCAGTGGCTCGAAGGCCTGGATGAGGGCCGTCAATTTCGCTACGTGCCGATGCAGGATCAAACGGGTCTGGAGCGCTACGAAGTGGCCCCCGGCCAGTGTGAAGCGGGCATGATCCTCATCGATCCCGGCCCGCCCGAACGCCGCTACCAGGGTAGTGCCGCCGCCGAGGAGATTGCCCGCCGGATGCCCGGGGGAGAGGCGGTGATCGCCGTTTATCGCTCCGTACCGGGATTGTCGGAGCTGGGGGACGGTTGCTACGTCCGGATCCGCGACCACCGCTACGACTGGTTCGGGCGTCGCAGCGAAATTTACTGCAGCACCTACCCACCGGTTGTTTCGGTGGTCTGAAAATGTAGGTGTTGCGCACTAACTTTCCGTCAAATCCAGCAGCACCCGAACGGAAACGATCGCATCGGCAAAAGCCGCGGCCGAAACCGACTCATCCTCTGTGCAAATCCTCTCGCTGCGGTATCGCGACGGCCCCGGTTGGGTGAAGATGTTGATGTCCACGACCCAATATTTCTTGATGCCGGATCGTGAGTACGTTTCATTTACGTTGCTCCTCGAACCACCTGGAAAGCAGTTCACGGCAAGCCCGCTCTTTAATGCCTGCAACAACGGGCAAGCGGTGGAAGCTCACGGCGCTTGCCGGTAAGTTGAGTACCGAACCTACTGCTCCGGCTTTGGGATCGTCGGCGCCGTAGACGAGCAGGCCCAGGCGTGATTGCAAAATCGCACCGGCGCACATCGCACAGGGCTCCAGGGTGACATACAGCGTGCAGTCGTCCAGTCGCCAGTTGCGCCGTCTGGCGCAGGCGGCGCGCATCACCACGATCTCGGCGTGGGCGGTCGGGTCATAGTCGCGCTCGCGGCGGTTGGCGCCGGTAGCCAGGAGCACTCCGGACGCATCCACCACCAGCGCACCCACAGGCACTTCCCCCACCCGGCCCGCCTCGCGCGCCAGATTCAGGGCAATACCCATCCACTCGCTGTGACTTTTCACCTGGGCTGAGCTGGGGAACTAGGACTCGAACCTAGAGACTTCAGGGCCAGAACCTGACGTGTTGCCAATTACACCATTCCCCAATGGTTCATCCAAATTCGCATACCGCTTCGGGCAGTGTCAAGCCGCGGTCCTCTCTGTATGCTGTGAAAATCGACCGCTCTAAAGGTGCACGCATGCTCTCGCAGATCGTTCGCCCGATGGTGCATACCCAGATCCGGCTTCTGGCCGGTTCCGCAGCACCCCGCTCGACACTGGTCAACTTGCTTTCACAGTGGCTTGGGTTTCTCGGGGTGCGCGCCCGGGTCACCCATCTGGAGCCGGACACCAACCGCATCTACGTCTCTTTTTGCGTCGAGAAGCCCGAAGCCTGCGACCTCCACGACTGGCAACATATTCTGGGCAAACTGCGGTGTACCCCCGGCATGCCCCCCGCCGCCCCGTTCGAGCCTACCCCCGCCCAGCAGAGCCAACTGTACCGCCTGCTCGCCCATATGATCCAGGCGGGTCAGGGCGAGGGGCCAGTTCGCTGGGAGAGCCTGAAGCCGCAACTGATGGCCCTCGGTTTCGACGAGGCGACCCTTGCCGGGATCCGCACCCATCTATCCAGCCCGCAGCCGATCGCAGAGTTGCTTGCGGGTCTCGATCCGGATGTCGCCGCCCTCACCCTGGGTCGGGCCGTCGGCATCGCCATGCTCGATCGCCGCATCAACCCTTCAGAAGATAGCGCCCTCAACGCACTGCTGCAGGCGATGGGCCGGACCGTCAGCTGAGCCGGTAGCCCAGGCCGCGAATCGTCTCCAGACGGCGGCCGCACAGTTTGATGCGCAGGTGGCGGACGTGGACATCGACGATGTTGGAGCCGGGGTCGTAGTCGTAGCCCCAGATGTTGCTCAGCAGATAGTCGCGGCCCACTGCACAGGCGCCTGCGCAGGCGGATGCGCGCCAGCAGTTCGGTAAACCGAAACGGCTTGATCACAAAGTCGCTCAGATAGCTATTGTGGCCGGTGGCGATTGCGTCTACTGCCTCGCGGGCGACCAGGGCGATGGTCGGCAGCGGTGTACTACTGCTTTGTAGTTGCTGGGCGATTCGAGCACCGCTCCCCGGCTGACGCCGACCCGTACCGCCCGGCCGCGCATGGCCGGGGGAGGCATGGCGCTACCGACCGCGACCGAAAAATATTCACCGCCGCCGACCGGGATGAAGCCGGGCTTGCCGAAGTTGGCGGAGCCGGGCCGGGCCAGCCGCAGCACCTCCTTCGGCGGTTTGCTGGCCGGCTGGTTGTCGTTGGAGAAGCCTACGACTTTGCCGAAGCGCGCCTCGCGCACTTCGAGGGTCAGATCGCTCGCGCGCCGGGCCACCGGAGCGTACTCGTCGTCCCAGGCGACGAAGACCTGATTGTCCGGTAACCGGCGCGGCCAGAAAAAGCGGATCTGGGTCTGCCGCTGCGGCCCCAGCAGCAGCCTGCGGCCGTCGAAGCGGCCGCCGTCGGGGAGGTAGGCAAGCGAACGGTTGTAGTTGCCCGCGGCCACCACCAGCGAAGTGCCGCGGTTGGCAAGCTTGCGGCCTAAAGCCTGGGCGAGCGGGCCGTCGCCGCGCAAAAAGCTCTCTTCAGGAATTGCCTTACCTAGCGAGACAATGATGGCGTTGACGACCTCGCGCATATCAACGGAACGCGTTCTATCGCCGGGTTTGGCCTTTGGCAGCAGGGGTTCGAGGATGGCCCACTGCTCGTCTGTCAGGTCCGTCTTGTAGGGTTTGCGGCTTATGGACAATCATCCAGGCTGGCTGCCAGAACCTTAGCGCCAACGTACTGACTGGACACACTCTCTGAACAGACTTTACGAATTAGCCCTCACCGCCCACGGCCGGGTCCGCACACCCAGCCGTGGGTCCGCGTGCCTTCATGAACGTGTTTTTCAGAAGCTTCGGGTTTGGCGGGTCCGGTCGCTACCATAGAAAAGTTTTGGCCCGGTGCACCACCATGTCCACACCGATCACCTGCCTCAATTACATCGACGGTCAGTGGCAGCCCGCCCAATCGGGTGAGACGCTCGAAGATCTCAACCCTGCCGATCGCCGCGAAGTGGTGGCGACTTTTCCGCGCTCGGGCGCGGCCGACGTCGAGGCCGCCGTCACTGCCGCCCGCAAAGCCTACAAAGGCTGGCGGCTGGTGAGCGCCCCGGCCAGGGCCGAGATCGTCTTTCGCATCGGTGAGATTTTGCGCCATCGCAAAGAAGAGCTGGCCCAACTGATGAGCCGCGAGATGGGCAAGACCATCGTCGAAGCGCGCGGCGATGTGCAGGAGGCGATCGACTGCGCCTTCTACTACGCCGGAGAGGGACGGCGGCTGTTTGGCCAGACGACGCCCTCCGAGATGGACAACAAGTTTGCGATGTCGGTGCGCGCACCGGTGGGGGTGTGCGCCCTGATTACTCCCTGGAACTTTCCTGTCGCCATTCCCTGCTGGAAGGCGCTTCCGGCCCTGGTCTGCGGCAACACAATTATCTTCAAGCCCGCCGAGGACACCCCCGCCTGCGCCACGGCCCTCATCGACGTCTTTCGGGAGGCGGGCTTGCCCGCCGGGGTGGCCAATCTCGTGCACGGCACCGGTGAGGAGGCGGGCAGGGCGCTGGTCGCCCACCCGGGGGTGGACCTGGTCTCGTTTACCGGTTCTTCGGCAGTGGGGGCGGAAGTCGCCTCGGTGTGCGGCCGCACCCACAAGCGCGTCTGTCTGGAGATGGGGGGCAAGAACGCCCAGATTGTCATGGAGGACGCCGACCTTGAACTGGCCCTCAAAGGAGCGCTCTGGGGCGCCTTCGGCACCACCGGTCAGCGCTGCACCGCCACCAGCCGCCTGATCTTGCACCGCGATATCCAGCAGGTTTTTACTGAAAAGCTCATCGAGCAGGCCCGTCAACTGCGCCTCGGTCCCGGCACCGACCCCAATACCGAAGTCGGCCCGCTCATCAACGAAAGCCAACTGAGCCGCGTGCACCGGTACATCGAGATCGCCCGCCAGGAAGGACTCAAGGTTTTGCTCGGAGGGGAACCGCCTCGCTCCGAGGAACTGGCCCACGGTCACTTCTTTGAACCTACGATTCTCGATGAAGTGCCCCCCACCAGCCGTCTGGCGCGCGATGAAGTGTTCGGGCCGGTGGTGGTGCTGATGACCGTAGATTCCTTCGAGCAAGCGGTGGAATTGCTCAACGACACGCCCTACGGGCTTTCTTCCTCGGTCTACACCCGCGATGTCAACCGGGCCTTTCGGGCCATCCGCGACATCGAGGCGGGGATCACCTACATCAATGGGCCGACGACGGGGGCGGAGGTGCACCTGCCCTTCGGCGGCGTCAAGCAAACCGGCAACGGCCACCGCGAAGCCGGGGCCGCCGTGCTGGACGTGTTTTCTGAATGGAAGACCGTCTACGTCGATTTTTCCGGTCAACTGCAGCGCGCCCAGATCGACAACCGTTCGTGAGGACTACCCCGATGCTCAGTCTGCCCACCAAAGAGGCTTCTTTGCCCCGCGTCCCGCGCCTGGTGGGATCTCTACCCGGCCCCCGCGCCCAGGCTCTGATCGCCCGCGACGAAGCGGTCACCTCGCCTTCCTACACCCGCGGCTACCCGCTGGTGGCCGCCCGCGGCGAAGGCTGCATGCTCGAAGATGTGGACGGCAACGTCTTTTTGGATCTGACCGCCGGGATCGCCGTCACCGCCACCGGCCACGCCCATCCGGTGGTCGTGCGCGCCATCCAGGAGCAAGCCGCCAATCTGCTGCACATGTCGGGCACCGACTTTTATTACGAACCGATGGCCGAACTGGCTGAGGCCCTGTGCGAGCGCGCCCCCTTCCCGGCGGCGGCAGGCCGCCCCCGCGCCCGGGTGTTCTTCAGCAATTCCGGCGCGGAAGCGAACGAAGGGGCGCTGAAGCTGGCGCGCTACTACACCGGCCGCCAGCAGGTAGTGGCCTTTTTGGGAGCCTTCCACGGCCGCACCTACGGAGCGATGTCGCTCACCGGCTCCAGGGCCGTCCAGCGCCAGGGCTTTGGCCCGCTGGTACCCGGGATCAGTCACATTTCCTACGGCACCCACGCGAGCCTCGACTACCTCGAAGACAAACTGTTCCCGGCGGTGCTGCCTCCTGAAGAGATAGCGGCCATTGTCGTCGAACCGATCCAGGGCGAAGGCGGCTATATTGTCCCGGAGGACGGCTTTCATGAGCGCATCCGCCAGATTTGCACCCGCCACGGCATCTTGATGGTGGTGGACGAGGTGCAGGCGGGCATGGGTCGCACCGGCAAGCTCTTTGCCATCGAGCACTGGGGGGTCCAGCCCGATATCGTCACCCTCGCCAAGGGCATCGCGAGCGGCCTGCCCCTGGGGGCCATCCTATCGCGGCCCGAGATCATGACCTGGCCCGCCGGGTCACACGCGACAACGTTTGGGGGCAACCCGGTCGCCTGTGCCGCCGCCAACGCCACGCTCAAGCTTTTGGAAGCAGGGCTCATCGAGAACGCCGAGCGCATGGGACGTGTCCTCCAGGCGGGGCTGGGCCAATTGGCCGATCGCTTCTCCTTGGTCTCGGCTTCTCGGGGCAAGGGCCTGATGGTGGCCGTCGATCTATTCGACGCGGCGGGTAACCTCGATCGCGAGCGGCGCGACAAGATCGTCGATCTGGCCTTTTACAGGGGGCTGTTGCTGCTGGGTTGCGGCAAGGCGGCCATCCGTTTCTGCCCACCGCTGGTCATCGACGCCGACCAGATCCGGGTCGCCCTCGACATACTCCGTCAAATCTTCGAGGAGCAATAGACAAATAGATGAACGCTCTTGCGGCACAACAACTGTGGGCGAAGCTATGGGCGAAGTACCAGGCGCGGGTCGCCTACGCCCGCATTTACCAGCGGATGATCGAGCAGGCGGGCGGCACGCTCGCCAACGACCACATTGCCTTTCGCTCCCTCAGGCTGATCCTGGACGGCCGGGACTTCGGCCTCGGCTATCTGGAGCGGTTTTTGCTTTCCCTGGGCTACGAAGCAGCCGGTGAATACGTCTTCCCGACCCAATCGCTGTACGCCCGTCACTACCGCCACCCCGAACAGGACGCCCTCGACCTGCCGAAACTGTTCATAAGCGAACTCGTCGTAGACGACCTGCCGCAACCCGCAGCCGGGATCATCCGCGCGAGTGTCGCGGGGGCAAAGCTAGTCGAGCGGGCCGACACACCGGAAGCTTTGGAGGCAGTCTTCGATCGCCCCTGGCAACCCCCGCTGCGCTCGGCCGTCGAGGCGGTCAACGCTGCAAGCCAGTACGGAGCCTGGGTGCTGCTGCACGGGTACGCCGTCAACCATTTCACCGGCTATATCAACCGCCAGAACACCGCCGCCTACCCGGATATCGAGAGTACCGCCCAGGGGCTAGTACAACTGGGTGTGCCGATGAAAAACGAGATCGAGGGCAGTTGGGGCAGCGGCCTCAGGCAGACCTCCACCAAAGCGGTCAGCGAGCTTGCCACGGTGCGCGAGGATGTCACAGGCAAACCGGTGCAAATCCCCTGGACCTATGCCTACTACGAAATCGCCGAGCGCGGACCCATCGAAGTCGCCCCGGGCCGGATGGAGCGCTTCGAAGGGTTCCTGGGTCCGCAGGCTAAAAATCTCTTCGAGATGACCCGCAGATCGTAATGATTGCTACCCATCCTCTTTTCAGGTGAGAACCTCTGCGACCGCCCGGGCGATGGATTCACTCTGCAAGAGCACTCCATGGACTTCGGACAACCACAGCCAGTACTCGTGGTTGCCCGCCGGGCCCGCAATCGGCGAGGGACACAGACCCCGATAACCCCATCCGAACGCCTGAGCCGTCCGCCAGACTGCAGCGATGACCTCCCGGTGGACAGCCGGGTCGCGCACGACGCCGTTCTTGCCGACGCGCTCCCGGCCCGCCTCGAACTGCGGCTTGACCAGCAGCAGCACTTCGCGCGGTGGCAGCAGCAATTGCCGGAGGGGACCGAGCACCAGCTTGAGCGATATGAACGATACATCCGCCGTCGCCAGATCCGGCCAGGGATCGCCTGGGCTGTAGAGTTCGGCGGATGTTAGATAGCGCAGGTTGGTGCGCTCTTTGAGTACCACGCGCGGGTCGGTGCGCAGTTTCCAGGCCACCTGGCCGTAACCGACATCGATGCCGTAGACCCGCGCTGCTCCCCGCTGCAGCAGACAATCGGTAAATCCGCCGGTGGAGATGCCGCCATCCAGACAGACGCGGCCCCCAATTTGCACATCGAAGCGCGCGAGCGCCCCCGTGAGCTTCTCGCCGCCGCGCGAGACGAAAGGCGAAGCGGTGGCCACCGACACTTCGCTATCGGCCGGGCACAACGAACCGGGCTTGTCGAACCGCTCGCCGCCCACGCGCACCTGCCCGGCCCGAATCAGAGCCTGGGCTTTCTGGCGGCTTTCAGCCAGGCCCCGTTCGACCAGGATCTGATCGAGCCGGAGCCGCGCCGGTCGCTCGGCCATGGTCTAGTCCCCTTCCAGGGGCAGACCGGCGGCAACCTGTCCCTGGGCGAAGTTTTGCCCAAACTGCAGCATGTACACTTCATCCTCGTCCTGCAGTTCGACTTCAAGATCCGACTGGGCGTAGGAAACGCACAATAGCGCGTAACCCTGGGCCTGCAGTTCGCCGCAAAGGCCCATCGCCTCGGGCTGGCGCAAGCGGCCGGTGAGCACCCGAGCGGCACAGGTGGTGCACGCACCGTTGCGGCAGGAGAAAGGTAGGGCAATACCCTGGGCCTCAGCCTCGCGTAAAATGTACTGATCTTCGCGAGCGCGCAGGTGGTAAACCCGGCCGCGGGCAGGATCGCGGATCGCGACGGTGTAGCGCTGAGGCATTTGGGTCATCTCGGCCGTCCGCGCTCCGGGCGCAAACGGCAATAAGGTATCCTAGTTTGAGTGATAGCCCTCATTGTGTCACGTTCCGTTTCTTGGTAACCCGGATTTTTCCACGCATTTTCAGGAGCATTTGATGACAGCAGTAAAGACCCCTATCCAGGTGCGCTACGAAGTTCGCAACCTCGAACTGGCGGCTGAAGGCAGGCAGCGTATCGAATGGGCGGCGCGCGAGATGCCCGTGCTCAAACAATTGCGCCAGCGTTTTTCCCAGGAGCGTCCCCTGGCTGGCATTCGCATTTCCGCCTGCTGTCACGTCACCACTGAGACGGCCAACCTGGCTATTGCCCTGAAGGCGGCGGGGGCCGACGCCGTGCTCATCGCCAGCAATCCGCTCTCGACCCAGGACGATGTCGCCGCCTCGCTGGTGGTCGATCACGGCATTCCGGTCTTTGCCCTCAAAGGTGAAGACACCGCCACCTACTTGCGCCACGTCCGTATCGCCCTCGACCACCAGCCGCAAATCATCATCGACGACGGTTCCGATGTCGTGGCGACGATGGTCAAAGAACGCCCCGATCTGATCGCTGGGGTGATCGGCACCACCGAGGAGACCACCACCGGCATCGTCCGCCTCAAGGCGATGCTCGCCGCCGGGGTGCTCACCTTCCCGGCGATGGCGGTCAATGACGCCGAGACCAAGCACTTTTTCGACAACCGCTACGGCACCGGTCAATCGACCCTGGACGGCATTATCCGCGCCACCAACATACTGCTTGCGGGTAAGACGATCGTGATTGCCGGTTATGGTTGGTGCGGCAAGGGGGTGGCCCTGCGCGCCCGCGGCCTGGGGGCGAATGTCGTGGTGACCGAAATTAATCCTGTGCGCGCCATCGAAGCGGCGATGGACGGCTTTCGGGTGATGCCGATGGCCGAGGCTGCTTACCTGGGTGACCTGTTCATCACCGTCACCGGCAACAAGCACGTCATCCGCCGCGAGCACTTCGCGCTCATGAAGGACGGCGCCATCGTCTGCAACTCCGGCCACTTCGACATCGAAATCGACCTGGTCGCCCTGGGCGAGCTTTCGAGCGATCGCCGCATGGTCCGTTCTTTCACCGAGGAGTACACCCTCGAAGGGGGCAAATCGGTGATCGTCCTGGGTGAGGGCCGTCTGATCAACCTGGCCGCCGCCGAGGGCCACCCCGCCTCGGTGATGGACATGAGCTTCGCCAACCAGGCTCTGGCGGTCGAGTACCTGATCAAAAACCAGGGCAAGCTCTCTGCGGGCATCTACAACATCCCCGAAGAACTCGACCGGCAAATCGCCGCCCTCAAGCTCGCCGCCATGGGCATCGCCATCGACACCCTGACTTCCGACCAGCTCCACTACATCTCCTCGTGGGACGAGGGGACCGAATAGCCGAAACGGCAAAATGCTACCATCGTTTGGTAGCCTTGGGCACGTAGCTCAGCGGATAGAGCGTTCGCCTCCGGAGCGAAAGGTCGTGGGTTCGATCCCCGCCGTGCCCGTTAATGTCTAGTCTTGTCCGACGGAGTGTCTCCAGAACCGTCTCCAATCACCTGGCGGTTTTCAATTTTGAGCGGTGCCGTTACTCGAACAGAATCTTTATGCCCCGGCCGGCCATCGCTTTTTCAAACAACGGCGTAGGCAACGCCTCGTCTACGGTCCAGACGCCGGGCTTGTGCACTTCGCCGGTGAGCATCAATTCGGCGAGGCTGCCGGTGCCGATGCCGCAGGCGGCGGTGGTGTTTTCGTGGGTGAGCAGGGCGGTGCGTCTGGCGGGTTGGCCGTCCTTGAGGCCCGAGACCTGGGCACGGATGCGCACGCCGATGCCGCTGAAGCTGTCGGTGATCGATGTCATCTGGTGGCTGACCTGCGATAAAAACTCGATCGCATTCGGATTGCGCATCCACGCGTCCGGTAACCAGTGGGCAGCCATCCAGGTGAGTTGATTGTAGAAGTCCGGGTCGACGCCGAACTTGGTCACCACCGTGTGTACCGGGAAGGTCCTGCTCAGGGTGTAACTCTCGGGCATATCGAACCAGTAGACCGAGCCTGGCCCCTGGGGAAATTGCACCGTTTCGTGGCCGGTGTAGGGTTTGACCTCCTGCCATTCGCCGCCGAGCCAGGCTTTGAAGGGTCGCTTGAGCCCCAGGAACGTCGTGCGCATCACCGTCACCCCGGCTCCCCCGGATCCCTGCACGATATAACTCAAATGGATCGCTTGCGGCCTGTCGAGGTGCTCGGCCGCCTGCCGGACCATGCTGTTGGAGATGCCCGGGAAGATCCCCGAATTGACGATCGCCGTCACCCCCGCTGCTTCGGCCTGCTCTCGCAATGCCAAAGCAGCAATCGTGTAGTCGCGGTAGTCGCTGACGTCGAGATAATCGACCCGCCGCTCGATGCAGGTTTTGAGCACGGTCCCGTCGCGGTGGTGGAACGGCCCGGTGCAGTGGACAACCAGGTCGGTATCGGCGATGGCCGTCTCCAACCGGGAACGGTCCTCCAGATCGAGCGCCAAAAAGCTTACGCGCGGACCCATTTGGTTTGCGAGGGCCGGGCCGGTCTTCTCGGTACGGCCGGTGATCACCACGCGCGCCTGGGTGTGGTTGACCAGATCGCTTGCCACAGCAGCGCCGATACGTCCCTGCCCGCCGAGAATCAAAACACGATTTTTCACAGACATTTCAAAACTGCTGGCTTCTGACTCTATTTGACCCATCATCGGTACCGACCATCATCTATACAAAGAATGATCCCCGCGAATCGGCAGTTTCAAAATCCCACCGCCAGCCCCACGTTGAAGGCGACGGCGGTGCCGCTATCTGAGTAAGCACCGAAGCCGACCAGGAAGCTGCTTACCAGCACCAGACTGCTGTCCTCGATAAATCGATCGAACCCGGTGCGCAGCACAAAGGCACTGCGGCTGCCCAGGGGCGAGGCATCGTCGCCCGCAGTGGCGATGCTTGCTCCTGCCCCGAGACTGAGGAGGTTGCCCTCAAAGGGCAAATCGATGCTCAGTGTCGGCACGAAGGCCGTTTTGCGCCCAAAGAGGACATCGCCCCGCAGCGAGAGACGCACCGGCACCGGCAGGGCGTAGCGGCCCGTGACCATCCCGCCAGTACTCGAACCCTCCCCTGGCCCCGAACCGCCGGTCAATCCGGCACTCAATCCGCCCCCCAGGTACGCAGCCGTCTGTGCATACGCCACCGGTGCACTCGACAGTGCCACAAGCAAACTTGACCCAATCAGCGCCGCCCTCATTCCACATCCTCAGCGATTGAGGATATTCAAGATGGCGAGTGTCCCGGTGAAAATAAGCAGGATGCCGCTTACCTGGTTGATCAGTCCCGACCAGCGGCGCAGCGAGAGCATTGTCTTCAGGGCGCCGGTAAAGGCTCCCGCCAGGATGAGCGGGGTGGCATGGCCGATGGAGTAAGAAAACAGCAGCCCCGCCCCTACCCACGGATTGCCGGTGGTGGCGACCCAGGCGAGAAGCGCAATGAGCACCGGTGTTGAGCAAGGGGAAGCGACCAGACCGAAGGTGGCGCCGGTGAGCAGCGACTTGAGCGACTGGGGCGTGTCCTTGGCTAGATCAAAGCCATTGAACTGGGGCAGCCGCAAGGGAATCAGCCCCAGCAGGTTGAAGCCCATCAAAATAGCCAGAGCGCCCATGGCGATGAACCAGCCGGTGCCCACCTGGCCGTAAAGCATACCTGGTATCGTCGCCACCAGGCCGAGGCCGGTGATGGTGACAGCCAGACCCAGGGCGAACCAGCCGGATTGTACGAGCGATTCGAAGCGCGAGCGCGACTGGTAGCCGCCGATATAGCCGATCGTGACCGGCAGCATCGAAAGGATGCAGGGGGTGAAACTGGTGGCGAGGCCAATCAGGTACAACAGCAAAAAACTGGTGGGAGAAATCTGGGCGAGCTGAGCCCTAGCCAGTTGCTCGGCCCCCTGCTCGATCTGATACAGCCACAGTTGCAACGCTTCGCTCACGGCTTGCTCGCTTCGATTAAGAGTGATCGCGGGGCTGGTCGACTTTTTTGGGTGGGGTGAATTTCGAGGTCTGGCCGGCGGGGGCGCCTGCCTTGGGCAGCGTTTCAGCCCCCGCCGCCAAAGCGACCACATTGTCTTCCAAGACCTGCGAGGGCTGCAGACCGATGGCCGATCCTAGAGGACGGGCCGCTGCGTCCAAAAATGCGTAGTGGGGTATTCCAGACACCTTGTACTGCTGCAGTTCGGGCAGCCAGCGGGGATTATCGACGTTGAGCATTACGAAGTTGGCCTGCTCGCCGTAGCGCTCCTTGAGCTTGGCGATAGTCGGAGCCATCGTCTGACAACTGGCGCACCAGTCGGCATAGAACTCGACCAGGGTCGGTTTGCCGTTGGCGAGGGCTTCATCCAAGGGCACCGCCTCCGCCGCCAACTGCTGCATCGAAGGGGCCTGGTTGCGGGCGGCAAAAAAGACAAGCACCGCGATGAGCACCGAGGCCAGCGCGACGATGCCGTTGCGCAACCAGATGCCGGTTTTGTTCTCAGAAGCGCTTTCCATGGGTGGCTATTGCGGGTGGCTATTGCACTTGCCCTTCCACGTTAGCGGACGTGCCCCCGCTCCGGGAGAGGCGGGCGATCGTTTCGAGCATGCCGCAGGCTTTGTTGAGCGTTTCCTCGTACTCGCTTTCGGGTACGGAGTCGGCCACCAGACCCGCCCCGGCCTGGATATTGGCGAGCCCCCCGTGGACGACCAGCGTGCGGATGGTGATGGCGGTGTTGAGCTGGCCGTCGAAGCTGTAGTAGCCGTAGGCACCCGCGTAGGGTCCGCGCCGAAAGGGTTCGAGTTCGTGGATAATCTCCATCGCCCGGATTTTGGGGGCACCACTTACCGTACCGGCCGGAAAAGTGGCCCTGAGCAGATCCCATGCCCCGGCACCGGGGGCCAGTTCACCGGTGACGTTGGAGACGATGTGCATGACGTGGGAGTAGCGCTCGACGGTGAGCAGTTCGTCCACCCGCACGCTGCCCGGCTTGCACACCCGGCCCAGGTCGTTTCGCCCCAGGTCCACGAGCATGACGTGCTCGGCCACCTCTTTAGGATCGGCGAGCAGATCTTTTTCGAGCCAGCGGTCCTCCGCTTCGCTCTGGCCGCGCCGCCGGGTGCCCGCGATTGGCCGGACGGTGGCGAGGGCTCCCCCGTCGCGCCGATCCAGACGCACCATCACCTCCGGGCTCGAACCGATGAGCTGAAAATCGCCGAACCGGTAGTAAGCCATGTAGGGCGAAGGGTTGATCGCCCTCAGCATCCGGTAGAGATCAAAGCTCTCGCCCGCAAAGGGTGTGCTGAAGCGCTGGGCGAGTACCACCTGAAAGATATCCCCAGCCCGGATATATTCGCGGGCGCGCTCGACGGCCCCACAGTACTGCTCGCGGCTGAAGGTACTCTGGGCTTGGACCCTGTGGGGCGTCCACTCCAGGCCCAGGGGCTCGGCCTTGGCGGCGGGCCGGGCCAATCGATCCACCAGCGCGTCCACTTTTTGGCCGGCGAGTCGGTAGGCGCTCGCCGTGTCGCTCTCGCGCAGATCCGCGTAGGCAATCACCCAGATCTTGCGCTTGATTTGATCGAAGATGAGCAGCGAATCGACCTGCATCCAGAAGCCGTCGGGCAGGCCGTCGGGATCGCTGTACACGGGCACCGTCGGTTCGATCCAGCGAATCAGTTCGTAGCCCCAGTAACCAAAAAGCCCCCCGATCCCCGGCGGCAACTCCGGCAGGTGCACCGGCCGGTAAGGCTCCAGACAGCGATCGAGCACCGCGAACGGGTCGCCCCTGTGGGTCATCCGGCCGCCGTCGCGAAAAGTCTGCTCGCAGGCATCGCCCCGGGCGGCGAGGGTCCAGAGCGGCTCGCACCCCAGGAAGCTGTAGCGTCCGAGCCTTTCGCCCCCTTCGACCGATTCGAGCAAAAAACTTTCCCGCGCCCCGGCGCAGACGCGGTACCAGGCGGAGACCGGCGTTTCGAGATCCGCCAGGATCTCGCGGTACACAGGGATAAAACTGCCGTCTTTTGCCAGTGCCTCGAAGCGCTCAAAGTCCGGCGCAACCATCGCGGCCCTCCAGTCATCCCGCCATTATCGCCCCCCTGTGGCACAATCTACCCATGCCCAAGTATGTTCTGAGCGGCACCTACTGCCCGGATGTGCTCGAAAAGCGTGCCCCTTACCGTGAGGCGCACCTGGAGCGCCTGGCCCGACTCAAAGCCGAGGGCAAAGTGATCACCATCGGTCCCACCCGCGACCTCACCCGCGTCTTCGGCATCTACGAGGCCGACTCCGAAACCGAGGCGCGCACCCTGGTCGAAGCCGACCCGTACTGGCAGCACCAGATCTGGGCGAGCTACGAAATATACGAATGGATTCAGGCTTTTTGAGAATCCGCCTCTCCCTAGGAGCCGCCAAGCGTAGAGCAAGGAGCGGAGCATGGCTGAGCAACAACAGCGTACTTTTATCGAAGGTACGTCGGGGAACGACAACTTTACGATTTTAAGCAACGATGAAACGACCACCGTTCGCCGGGACTCCCATCCCGGCAACATTGCCGCCGATGCCACCGGTTGGGACGATCGCACCTGGACTTTTGATAATGACGATCTAGCCGAGCGGCCCCTGCACATCGATGCGCGCGGCGGGGACGACTATATCGACGGCGACGGCGCGCGGGTGCCACTGACCCTGGACGGCAACCTGGGCAACGATCACCTGGAAGGGGGGTCTGAAGACGACATCCTCCGTGGCGGCCAGGGCGACGACGAGCTCTACGGTGGCTACGGCAACGATTTTTTGAGGGGCAACGAAGGCGAGGACGAATTGCGGGGTGGTCCAGGAGTCGACAATCTCGACGGCGGTGAGGACACCGACCGGGATCTGCTCGAGGGCGGCGAGGGCCGAGATTATATCTACTACGAACACGACACCGACGCTGCGATCGACGGGCCTTTGCCCAGTTCCACCGATCGGGACGGCTACGACGAGATCGAGTACTATTCGAATTTTGACTGAACTGGTACGGTCAACTGAAAAGTGCGCCCCGGCGGAAAATCCCGCCGGGGCGCACACTAGACCTCTTGCGCGAATGCCAAGATAAACAGCTCAAACCATCGGAAACTCGTTCCGTGATCCAGTTCATACAAGAGGTCTACTCTCGAAGCGAATTCGATAACGCCGCACTTTAGTAGCGCAGCGTCAGAGGGGCTTCGAGGCGCAGATCGACCGGGTCGTTGTCACTGATGACCACGACCTGGGACGCACCGGCGTTGCCGATAGCAGTACCGGCGATGGCGCCGCCCAGAGCGCCCCAGCCCGCGCCGCCAAACAGCGAGCCGACCAGGGCACCGCCCGCCGCACCAATGCCGGCGTCGGCGGCGATGTTGCCGGCGGACGTCTGACGGGGATCTTTGATGTCCTTCAGGACGCGGGAACTGGCGCGCATCGTGTAGTAGCGGCCATTAATCGAAGCGGAGTCGGCAAAGAAGCGCAGGCCCCCTTTGACCGGCTTGAAGGTGCCGCGGATCTCGGTGCCTGCAGGCAGGGCGATGTTGCCGTTGGCGTCGTAGACGTCCTCGGCGATCACCATTGAAGTCAATTTGGCTGTGCCCGGATCCAGGTAGACGGTTCCCTGCTGGTCGGCGGTCGACACCGGGACGATCGTTCCGGGTGCCAACCGGGTGACGCCGACATCGAACTGGCGGTTGCCCCCGCGATTGTATTCGTACTGCGAATACTGCTGTGCCTGCACGGGCAGGAAAGCACCGGTGGCACCCACCAGACCCACAACCGCAAGGGATAACAGCGACCGTTTCATACTCTCCTTCCTTCCAGTAATGGTGGAGTGGGAATGCTCACTTACCAGTCAGCCTGATTATCCCAGCCTAGCCCGGGACAAATACGGTGGTCTCCCCCGTACGGTTGAACCCGGCTGTCCTGTATGTCCCTATCCTAACGGAACGGCCATTCCCTCCGCAGGGCGAGCATCGCAACAAAAGCTGCGTTCATGTGTGTTGCGATTTGCCGCAAAACAACCTATTGGGCGGCGTTGGTCTCGGGGGGCGGCAAGTCGAAGATGCGCCGGAAGACCTTCTCGACTTTATAGCCCGAGTCGATCGATTCGAGCGGATCTTTGCGCAACCGGTGGCGCAGGCACAGCACGATCACCCGCTGGACATCCTCGAGAGTGACGCGCGGGCGCCCTTCGAAGGCGGCGAGCGCCCGGGCGGCGCGGTCGGTGACGATATCGCCGCGCAGGCCGTCCACGTCCAGTTCGGAGCAGACCTGGGAAATCTTCAGTTGCAGATGGTGGGTAACTTCGGTTTTTTTGAGCACCTGCTGGGCCTTGGCGATGCGCCGCGTCAGTTCCTGCTGCGCCTTGCGGTGAGTGGCCAGAAAGCGTTGGGGGTTGCCGTCAAATTCGCCGCGCTGCTGGACAATCTGCACCCGCAGCTTCGGATCTTTGACTGTGCGCACCTCGGCGTGCATGGCGAAGCGGTCGAGCAACTGGGGCCTGAGTTCGCCTTCCTCGGGGTTGCCCGAACCTACCAGCACGAAGCGGGCCGGGTGGCGCACGGAGATGCCCTCGCGCTCCACCGTGTTCCAGCCGGAAGCGGCCGAATCGAGCAGTACATCCACCAGGTGGTCGTCGAGCAGGTTGACCTCATCGACGTAGAGAATGCCCCGGTTGGCACGGGCGAGCAACCCCGGCTCGAAGGCTTTGACGCCCTCGGAGAGGGCTTTTTCGATGTCAATCGTGCCGCAGACGCGGTCTTCGGTGGCCCCGAGGGGCAGATCCACCATCTGCACCTGGCGGCGCTCGACAGGCAGAGTTTCCCCTGCCAGTTTGCGCTCGCGCACCTCGTCGCTCATCAGATCCTGGTTGTGGGGATCGCTGTGGTAGGGATCGCCCGTTACCACTTCGATCTCCGGAAGCAATTCGGCCAGGGCGCGCACGGTCGTCGATTTGCCGGTGCCCCGGTCGCCCATGATCATCACCCCCCCGAGCTTGGGGTCGATGACGTTGAGGATGAGGGCCAGTTTCATCTCCTCCTGGCCGACGATGGCGGTAAAAGGAAAGACCGGCCGTCGGCCGCTCGTCTGGGAAACCACGGCAAAAACCTTCATTCGTATCCGATGCGTCAAGATTCTAACGTCTGGGCGGCAAAGGCGGTCAGCCCCCAAGCCCCAGGCGAAGGGCGATCTGCGGCGTGAGCGGCAGCAAGATGGCGGCCATCGCAAACAGGGCCAAAATAGCGAGCGCGTCGCGGCGGCTGTCGGTCTCGGTGATCTCGTTGAGGGTGGGCCGCTCCGGCGTGCGGGCAAACAACAGCACGATCACCGCCCAGTAGAGATACCAGGGCACGAAGATGCCGATGATGCCCAGCAAAACCAGCGTGACGATGCCGGTGATGCGCGCCGTGCGCCGACCGTAGACCGCCTGGACGATTCGACCGCCGTCGAGTTGACCCGCGGGCAGCAGACTGAGGGCGGTTATCTGCAATCCGAAGATACCCACGATCGAAAAGGGATGCAAATTGACAAACTGGCTGTCGGTCACTGGACCCAGCAACAGACGCACGAAGATCCCGACCAGCACGTTGAGCTCGCCCGGCCGAACCGTAAGCGGTCCCGCCTGATTTGCCACACCCGAAAGGGCCAATCCCACCAGCAAAAAGCCCAGCGACACCAGCCCGCCCACCGCCGGTCCGGCAAAGGCGATGTCAAAGAGGGCGCGGCGGCTCGGGGGGGGCGAATCGAGGCGCGTCAGCGAGCCGAAGGTGCCGGGGTAAATCGCAAAACCGGCGGGCGGCACCGGAATCGGCGTGAGCAGCGGCAGCAAGAACGCCGAGCTGAGGCGCACGCCGTAGCGCTTGGCCTGCCAGCGGTGGGCGGCCTCGTGGGCAAAGAGCGTGAACAGCACGCCCACGGCGATGGGCAGGGCCGTAGACACGCCCTCGGGCGAGAAGGCGTTGACGCTGCTGGGGGTGACCAGCAGATACACCGCCGCAAACGACAGCACCATCAGGGCGATGGAAATGGCGATGGGCAGTTTGCGTGCCTGGAAGGGGTCGCGGTCGCTGGGCAGCACCAGTACCGTCGGCTTGCCCGATTCGTCGTTGAGCAAAAACAGCTGGTAGCGATCGGCAAACAGGGCTTGAAGCCTTTCGTTGAGGGCTTGAAAGACGATATCCGGGTCGCCGCGCAAATTGCCCCGGTAGAGCACTCCCTGGCGAAAAGGCAGCGTCTCGGTGGCAAAGAACGTGTCGATGCCGAACAAGCTCTGCAGCTTCTGGCGGTCCTCCTCGGGGATGGCGAGTACCTCCGCCTCCAGTTGGGCAATCGGCGGGGGCATCGCCTCTGCGTGACCGTCCCCTCCGAGTTCTTCCCCTTGCCGTCTGGCCTCCAGTTCGGCCCGGTAGCGCTCGCGCAGGCGCTTTTCCTGTTCGCCCGCCGCCTCGCGCAGCAGGCGCCCCAGCCAGATGTAGGCACCGGTGGTGGCCAGTAGAATCACCAGCAGTATCCCGAAGTTGATCTGAATGCCGAGCCAGAACAGACCAAAAAAGCTGACCCAGGGCAAAAAGAGCACCACGGCCTGCAGCCAGGCGAGAATGCCCACCCGCCCGGCTTTGCGCGCCTGCAAAAACCCCCAGCCCAGAAAACCCAGGCTGGATAGAACAAGCAAGGCGGGAATCAACAGCGACGAAGTAATCACTTCTCCATTGTGTCAACTGGTTGTAATAATCTTCCAAAGATCTAGCCAAATCGCCGCAATCTTTGTGGCACGATGAGCTTCCGGAGGCTCGCAAGGCGGCAAAGCGATGGCGGAAGTATTCGACTGCGCGGTGATCGGAGCGGGACCGGGGGGCGGAGCGGCGGCCTACCATCTGGCCCGGCACGGCTACAGCGTGCTGGTGCTCGAAAAGCAGTCTCTGCCGCGCTACAAGCCCTGCGGCGGCGGCGTCTCCCCGGCGGTGGCCGCCTGGTTCGACTTCGATTTTTCCCCCGCCATCTGCGCCTACGTCGACTCCATCCGCTACACCTGGCAGATGGGCGAGCGGGTCGAGGCACCTTTGGGCCTGGAGACCCCCATCTGGATGGTCCGCCGCGACGTGTTCGATTATTTTTTGATCTCCCAGGCCGTGGCGCGCGGAGCCGAGTTGCGCGCCCCCTGCGCGGTCGGTGCGATTAGCCGCAGCGGGGCGCGCTGGCGACTCGACACCGAGGCGGGGCCGTTGTATAGCCGCTACTTGATTGGCGCGGACGGCGCCAAGGGTCCCACCGCCCGCTGGCTGGGGCTTGAGAAGCGCGCTGTGGCCATTGGCGGGGCGATCGAAGTCGAAATTCCCGCGCCGGTACCGGAGCCGAACTTTGCCCACTTCGAATTCGGGATGGTCAAGGACGGCTATCTCTGGAACTTCCCCAAAGACGGCGCCCACTCGATCGGCATCGGCAGCTTCGGGCGGCGCAAAGTCGACCTCAAAACGCCTCTGGCCCAGTACGTCGCCCACTTTGGCCTTTCGCTGGACGGAATCACCCTGCACGGCCACCCGCTGTTGCTCTGGAAAGGCCCATCGCTGCTCCACACCGAGGGGGCGCTCCTGTGCGGTGAGGCGGCCGGGATCGTCGATCCTTTTACCGCCGAGGGGATCCGCCCTGCGCTGTACACCGGTGTGCAGGCCGCTCGCGCTGTCGCCGAGGCTCTAGCAGGAGACACCCAGGCGCTCGCCCGCTACAGCGAGCACATCAAAAGCGGGTGGGCAGAGGATCTGCGGTGGGCTGACCGCCTCGCCCAGGTGTTCTACGCTTTTCCGCGCATCGCCTACAAAGTCGGCGTTCACCGGCCTTCTGCGACTCGCACGATGGGCAGACTGCTTTCAGGCTCCTTGCGGTATCGAGAAGCCGCAGGGCGAGCCATACAACGGCTTGTTGGCTACAACCGCGTGCAGGGCGGCGGATGACAACAAGAAGTTTCCTACAACCCGGCGTTGGTGGTGACCGGTTTGGCCACCGCCTGAAATTTTAGGCCGACGGCGTCGTCGACGGTGACAAACAGCAGACTCGGCGGGGAGATGCCAAAGTCGGTCATCTTGGTCTGGCCCTTGCCGCTCACCTTCAGCTCGGTGCCGAGATACACGGCCTCGGCCTCGAAGATCACTGGGCGGGTGACTGCTTTGATGGTCAGATCGCCGTGGATCTTGCCGGTCTGCTTGAGGCCCCATTTCTTCCACTCGGCGACACTCGGGAAACCTTCGAGCCTGGTGACGACAAAAGTCGCTTTCGGATATTTATCGGTCTGCAAAAACTCGCCCCGCATCCGGGCGTCGCGCGCACCGTTGCCCGAATCGATGGCCGCAAGACCAATCTGGATCTCGCCTTTGACCAGTTCACCCGTCTGGTCATCCAAGATGAGCGTGCCGCCAATGTCGGAGGTATTGCCCTCCCAACTGGCAAAGGCATCGCGGTTGGTGTAGGTCGCCGTGCCCTGCTCGAATTTGAGCGTCTTGGGCGCTGCCTGGGCAAGCGAAGCCAGACCAAAGCAGAGGGAAGTCGCCAGCAGTAAAGCCCGCATTGCATTTCTCCTATCTAATGAGCAATACGCCGGGCGCAAAGCAGGCGGATCGTTTCTGGCTATCCGGCAAAGCAGTCCCGACTTGAGCGGCACCGGCATTTGAAGACGCCGGTGCCGCTCAAGTTTAAGCGAGGAGGTTCAGCCGTCGCCCAGGGCCGCAGCGAAGGCCACAGGAGCAGACTCTGTCCCGGCCAGATCCAGAGGAAAGTTGTGGGCGTTGCGCTCGTGCATCACTTCGATGCCCAGATTGGCGCGGTTGACGATGTCCGCCCAGGTGTAGATGGTCCGTCCCTGGCTGTCGGTAATCGAGGCGTTGAAGTTGAAGCCGTTGAGATTGAAACCCATGACGCAGATGCCCAGGGAAGTCAGCCAGATGCCAATCACCGGCCAGGCCGCCAGGAAAAAGTGCAGCGAGCGGCTGTTGGTGAAACTGGCGTACTGAAAAATCAGGCGGCCAAAGTAACCGTGGGCGGCGACGATGTTGTAGGTTTCTTCTTCCTGGCCGAACTTGTAGCCGTAGTTCTGGGACTCTTCGTAGGAAGTCGCCTTGATGAGCGACGAAGTCACCAGACTGCCGTGCATCGCCGCAAACAGAGCGCCGCCGAAGACCCCGGCGACCCCGAACATGTGCAGCGGGTGGTTGAGGATGTTGTGCTCGGCCTGGAAGATAAACATGAAGTTGAACGTGCCGGAGATGCCGAGGGACATGCCGTCGCTGAAGGAGCCCTGGCCCATGGGATAGATCAAGAACACGGCGGTGGCGGCGGCTACCGGGGCCGAGTAAGCGACACAGATCCAGGGGCGCAGACCCAGCCGATACGAAAATTCCCACTCCCGGCCCAGATAAGCAAAAATGCCAATCAAAAAGTGAAAAACGATCAACTGGTAGGGACCACCGTTGTAGAGCCACTCGTCCATGCTGGCCGCTTCCCATATCGGGTAGAAATGCAGGCCGATGGCGTTGGAAGAGGGGATGACATTGGCGGTGATGATGTTGTTGCCATAAAGAAGTGAACCGGAGATCGGCTCGCGGATGCCGTCCATATCCACCGGCGGGGCGGCAACAAAGGCGATCACAAAACAGATCGTCGCCGCCAGCAACGTCGGGACCATGAGCACTCCGAACCAGCCGATATAAAAGCGGTTGTTGGTGGAGGTTATCCAGTTGGCGAATTGCTCCCAAGGATTGCCCAGGGAGCGGCGTCGCAAGATGGTTGTCATGGTGTGAAACCCTGTGAGAAAAGTGCTTTGCAGTGCTTTCTAAAGCTACATGGATTCGCTCAGCTCGCATCTATCTTTTGGTAGATAGCTTTGAGATAGTGCTTTTCAAGCAATTCCCAGGGTCCGGCGCACCTGAAAGAGCAGCCGGTCGAACAGTCGCCTGAGTTGGCGGCTGCGCTTCTGCGTCACCGCACGGTAAAAACTGCGCGCAAGCCAGTAGGCACCCAGGGCCGAGAAGGCCGTGGCGGCGAGGGCGATCGCTGCTGAGTGGGTCAGCAGCAAAGCGAGGGGAAAAATCAAAAAAACGGGCAGCGTCATCATTCCAGTGAGCAGGCCTACCGCCGCGTTGCCCAGTTGTTCTTCGACGCGCACGACGGTCGAACCGCCCAGCGAGTAGACGCGCACGCCAATTTCACGCATGCTCGCCTGGGACGAGCGCCAGGTGAGCGAACGGCTGGCCGGGGGCTGCTTGCCCCCCTGCAGCGAGACGCCCCCCCAGTTAAAGAGCCGCCACTCGAAGCGCCAGTGCCGATCGGTTGGCCGTGGACCTTCGAGGTGGCCGGGATCGCCAAAGGCGCCGCGGATTTCCTCAAGGAGCGGGTCGAAGTCGTCGCCCACCAAAATGCCTGCGATCGACTGCTCGAAGGCAAGGGCGGACGGCCCCCCGAGCGGTGAAGCGGGAGCGTCCCGCCCACCCCCGGCGGCCAGTTCTGAGGCGGCCTGGCGCACGAAACTCGGATCGATACCCGCTTCGCGGGCAATCTGCTCGATCTCGCCCAGGCTGAGGTGGGAGTCGGGCGAGCCGGACTGCTGCTGCAGTTGGACGGCGCGCTTGAGAATGGCCGCCAGTTGCTCTTCGTCGTAGTGTCTGCCAGAGTTGTCCACGGCCACGGGTCACCTGTCGGCTGCGCCAGGGCTCCCCCGCAGGAACCCCAAGGCTTTTTCACCATTCTATTTTCCCGGGCGGCCCGACCCGTCTTCTCGGCAGAAAACCGCCGATTTGCGCCCCCGATCCCGAACAAAAACGGATCTTTGGGTCAGTAGGGGTTTTCGCGGCTGCCAAAATCGCAATAAATAGATAGAATCTCCCTAGAATAGGTGAGACAGGCGGTGTTCCGAAACCCCTTGCTTGTAGCCCTGAACCTGCTGTGTTGCTGCACTGCGCCCCTGCCGGCGCAGGAGTTGTGGTCGAACCCGCTCACCGTGCAACCGCTGTTCACCTGGCCGTCCCTGGTTACGCGCCCGGACATGCCCTTGGAAGCCTTCAAGCTCGGCGAGGTCGAGAGCCTGCGCGTCAGCGCCGTCGAAGGCACCTCCGTGCGCGGTCTGGCGGCCTTTGAGCTGGGTCTCAGCCAGACGGCCACGGTGGATCGGGGCGACCCTCGGGGACAGGTCGGGGCCGATCGTGCGGATCTCGCGACGCTGCAGGGAGAAAACCGGTTTTACCTCGAGCCGAACCTGCAGTGGCTGTTTGGTGCCCGCGAGTTCGGTGCAGCGGGGGGGCCGCCTACCCAGGGCGCCACCAACCGCCTGGAGTGGCAACCGCTCGACAATGTGCAGCTGAGCACCCAACTGGAGCGCCAGAGCGCCGATCCCTACGCGCGGCTGCGCTTCGCGACACAGCTGCAGTACATGACGCTGCTGGGTGCGCTCAGCTACGACTGGCAGAACCAATCGGACGGCCCCAACTGGTACGACCGCTTTCGCTTTCAATCGGGCGAGTGGACCCTGGGACCACTCAGCTTCAGCCTGGATGGGCAATTAGAACGCTTTGGCGTCACGCAGCAGGCCAGCAGCGAGCGCGAGGCCCTCGCAGGCAACATCCGCATCCTGATAGGTGCCACCGAGATTCGATTTCGCTACCAGATGGGCAGAGAGGATGCCACCACCGCCCGCCTGCTCTTTCCGCTGTTCGATCGCACCGCCCTCGACGCGAGTTACGACGGTCGCCAACCGAGCAGCGGCCTATTGAACCAGCGCCTGGGCGTCGACATCAAATTTCAGCCCGTCGCCGAACTGCAGTTGGCCACCGGCTTCGAGCTGCGCGAGGGAGTGGGCTGGGAGACCGGCCGCTACGGTGCGACCCATCAACGCCTGCACCTGGGGGTGCAATTGCCGCGCATCGAGTTTCATTACTGGTACAACCTGCCTTTGGCTGGACAAACCGGCGGGGACACCTTTTCGATCAAAATCAACAGCGACCTTTAAGCGGCGATTTGCAGTGGGCGCCTATTTTCGGTGTGGCCTGGAACCACGGGACGAATTTTACAGTCCGAACTCCCTGATCCACACTCCACCGAAAGCGACTGCCCATGGGATTGAAATCTCTTTGCCGGCGTGCCGCCCTGGCTGCCACTGTCCTTGTCTGCTACGCCGGTTTTGCCGTTCCCACTGCGGGGATTGCCGCCGAATCCAGGCGGCCCATCACCGAAAAAGATTTGCTCAAATTCAGCTGGGTCGCCGACCCGCGCCTTTCGCCCGACGGTGCGCGCGTCGCCTATGTGCGGGTGAGCGTCGATGAGAAAAAAGATACTTACACCACTTCCCTCTGGCAAGTTTCGACCGCCACCGGTGAAGCGCGCCCGCTCAGCACCGGTCCGCGCGACAGCAGCCCGCGCTGGTCGCCGGACGGCAAGACCCTGGCCTTTTTGCGCTCAGCAGAAAAAGACGGCAAACCCGAGCCGCCCCAGATTTATCTGTTGTCCCTCGAGGGGGGTGAAGCGCGGGCTTTGACCGATCTGCCCAAGGGAGCCGGGGGAATCTCCTGGTCCCCCGATAGCCGCCGTATCGCCTTTACTTCCTCCACCAAAGACGAGGACATCAAAAAAAGCGGTGAAGGCGACAAGCCCAAAAAAAGCGACGTCCGCGTGATCAAGCGGGCCGTCTACCGCTTGAACGGCGCCGGCTACCTGGAGACGGACCGGCCCGACCACATCTGGATGGTCGAGGTGCCCACCGATGCGGCAGCACCCCCCCCGGCGGCCAAACAGATCACCCAAGGCGAATTTGAGGAGGAATCTCCTGTCTGGTCCCCGGACAGCTCGCAGTTGTACTTTATCTCCGACCGGGCACGCGAAGCATACTACCAGCCCGCTGACGGCGACATCTATGCCGTTTCCGCAAACGGTGGGCCGATCCGCCGGGTCGTGGATATCGACGGACCGATCTTTGGTGCTTTCGCCCTCAGCCCCGACGGCAGACGGATCGCCTGTGTCGGGTTCGTCAACGGTAAGCCCGAGTACTCGCATACCCAACCGGACCTGTTCGTAGCCGATCTCAGCTCGGGGGCAGCTCCCCGAAATTTGACCGCCGATTATGACTTTGACATCGGGGATGGTATCGGGGGGGATCAGCGCGCTCCTCGGGCCACCTCCGGCTACCGGCCCGTCTGGAGTGCCGACAGCCGCTCGATTATGATTGCGTCCGCCGAGCGGGGTCGCGCCAACCTCAAGCGCTTCGACGCCGCGAGCGGCCAGGCGAGCGACGTGACCACCGGCGATCACGAGATCGCCGAATATACCGCCACCCCCGACGGCAGCCGCTTCGCCGCGGTGATCTCCCAGCCGAGCGAAGTGGGTGAGCTTTACCTCCTTGCCCAGGGAGCGCCGCCGCGACGGCTCACCCGTGGGAATAGCGAATTGTTCGACACGCTACAGATCAGCGCACCGGAGGAGATCAACTACCCCAGCTTCGACGGCCAGAAAATTCAAGGCTGGGTGTTCAAGCCGCCCGGATTCGAGGCGGGCAAAAAGTATCCGTTGATACTTAACATCCACGGCGGTCCCCACATTGCCTGGGGGTATACATTCTTCCACGAAGTGCAGTGGATGGCCGCCAAAGGCTATGTGGTGCTCTACACCAACCCGCGCGGCTCCACCAGCTACGGTCAAAAGTTCGGCAATAGCATCCAGTTCAACTATCCCGGCGACGATGCCAAAGATCTGTTGGCCGGGGTGGACTATCTACTGGGGCGCGGTTACGTCGATGCGAACCGGTTGGGGGTGACCGGCGGCAGCGGCGGCGGGGTGCTCACCAACTGGCTGGTGGGCCAGACCGACCGCTTCAAAGCGGCGGTATCCCAGCGCTCGATCGCCGACTGGGCGAGTTGGTGGTACACCGCCGATTTTACCCTCTTTACGCCGACTTGGTTTCGAGGAGCCCCCTGGCGGGAGGAGGCCGATTTTAAGGCCCGCTCGCCCCTGACTTACGTCGAAAAAATCAAGACACCCCTGATGCTCATCGAAGGGGAGGCGGACCTGCGCACCCCGCCCGGGGCCGGGGGTGAGCAGCTGTTTCGGGCGCTCAAGTACCTGAAGCGGCCGGTGGTGATGGTGCAATTTCCCGGCGAGAACCACGATCTGTCGCGCACGGGCAAGCCGTCGCACCGCATCGAGCGGCTGCAGCACATCGTGGGCTGGTTCGACAAATATTTGCAGGGCGTCCCCAAACCCGAGTACGACCTGCCCCCGGCCGGAGCGGTGCGGCAGGAGGCGCCGTAGGATAGGCAGGCCCTGGCGGTTGCTCACCGCCGCCAGGGCCACTTCGTAAACATCTCGGTCCGCGCCGAGGCAACCAGATAGAGCACCAGTCCGGCTATGCAGGCCAGGAACACCAGCCATTCGCGGTTCATTGCACTGCCGGTTGGACCTTAGTTGGGGAGATTCAGTTTTTGCTGCACGCAGGCGCGCACGGCCTCCGGACCCTGCTGTTGGTTTTGGGTGCGGCACTGCTGGATGGTTTCGCGCCGGGCAGCGCGCTGCTCTTCGCTCAGGTTGGACGGACCTTCGCTGCCGTAGCCCTGGGCGCGGCCGCGCGTGTAACCCTGCATCTGCTCGGGGGTGAGGACCCCGTCCAGGCGCTGCTGCACGCAGGCGCGCACGGCCGGCGGCTTCTCGTTTTGCTTGCGGCATTCGCCAATCGCCTGGCGCAAAGCTGTCTGCTGCTCGGGGGAAAGCTCCGTCCCCCGCCCCGGCGCATCGGGCACCTGCGCCGACACCGGGACGGCGGCGGCAATGAGCAGGCATATACCCAGAACGCTAGGAAAAAAATGTTTGCTCGGCATGCTGAAATGCTCCTGTAGCGATGGGGGCGAGGTCAGTATCTCCGGCTTCCCGGTAGTCCGGCAGCTTTACCCACTGCTGTTGGGGAGAGGCGCCGCCGCGATGAACGGCTGCAAACTACTCGGAGGAAACTATACCATTTCTCGCATTTTGAAGCATTTAATGCTTTCTTTACTTTAGCGGGGTAGTATCAAGTTTAGCTTTGGGTTAATGGGGGAGTGAACATGAAAAGCATGGTAACCGCTATATTGAGCGGCGCAGCGTTTTTGGGCATATTTGCACCGTCTGCACAGGCCCAGTTTGCAGAGGGCTTGTACATTCAGGCTGGCGGTGGGGCGTCGTTTCCCAACAGAATCGGTACCAGTCTGGGTACAGCTATCAACTTAAATACCGGCTACACTGCCTTCGGCGCGGTTGGCTACGGCATCAACAACGGTTTTCGCATCGAAGGGGAATTCGCCTACTCCAGTTTCGATGTCAGCTCGCTGGTCTTTCAAGGCAATACCTTCGCGGGGCGGGGCGACATCGACACCTACTCCGGATTGGTGAATGTCTACTATGACCTGCTCTTTCCTGAGATCACCGATATCGTCTCTCCGTATATCGGTGCCGGTGCCGGTATCTCCAGCATCTCAGCCAACAACATCACCGCCCCGGGTTTTACGACGGTCAACGGCTCCAGCACCGTCTTTGCCTACCAGTTCAAAGCCGGCCTCGGATTTCGCTTGGGTTCCAGTGCGACGATTCTGCTCGGTTATCGGTATTTTGCCACTGCCGCTCCCGGATTTACCGACAACCTCGGTACCAGTCTGACCACCGATAGCCCCAACGTCCACAATGTCGAGTTGGGCTTTAGATTCAGCTTCTAAACACCCTTCTTCTGGGCTGGGGCATACCAGTTGTGGTGGGTGCGGCGATTGCCCCCGGACGGCGCTGCATCACATCAAAGGATCTTCTCCAGCCCGTAAACCAGGCTCTTCAGACCGAGTACCTTGCGGATGGCGAGCAACACCCCGGGCATGTAGGCGGCGCGGTCGGTGGTGTCGTGGCGCAGGGTGTAGCTCTGGCCAAGCCCGCCGAAGATCACTGCCTGGTGGGCCAGTAGACCGGGCAGGCGCAGCGAATGGATGCGGATGTCGCCGGGGGTCACTCCACCCCGGGCACCGGCGACCAGTTCGCTCGCGTCCACCTCGGGGGCGTTGAAAGTCTTGCCGGTACTGCCGATCATCTGGGCGGTAGCCAGGGCCGTGCCGCTCGGGGCGTCGGCTTTGCGGTTGTGGTGCAACTCGATAATCTCGACGTGATCAAAATATTCTGCCGCCCGCAGGCAGGCCTGCTGCAGCAGGATCATGCCGATGGCGAAGTTGGGGGCGATGATGCAGCCGGTGCTCGCCTTGTCGGCAAATTCGGCCAGTTCTTCAATCTGCTCGGGGGGCAGACCGGTGGTGCCCACCACCGGCCGGATGCCGTAGGCGATGGCCGAGCGCACCCGGTCGTAGATGCCCCGGGGGTGCGTAAAATCGACCATCACGCCGGGGGCGCGCTCCTGGGCGACCATGGCGCAGGTGATCTCAAGGTTGTCGGTAACCGGCACGTCGATGGGTCCAATGCCTGCCAGTTCGCCTGCATCCTCGTCAATATGGCTGCGGTCGACCGCGCCGACGACGGCCATGTCGGGGGCGGCGTGCACCGCCTTCACCACCTCCCGGCCCATCTGGCCGGCGCATCCCACCACCACCACCGGTATCGCCATCGTTCAATGCTCCCTGGATTTCTTGCCCATTTAGTGTAAGAGCCGTCGGACCACAACCGTTGCATCCCTAATTGAACAGCAGGTTTTTACCGGCTGACTCACCTTTTCGACTATGACTGCTTTTTGTCGCTTGCTCAGTTTGCTGGTTGCCGCCTGGCTCGGCTGGATTGCCCCCCCCGCTTCAGGGGTGCCGACGGCACCGCCCAAGGCGACGATGCCGGTGGAACAGTGGCAGCAGGCCCAGACCCACCTGCGGCGGGCCGACTACGCGCGCCTGGCCGAGGAGTGCAACCGGCTGCTCCGGCAGGATGCCGCCTTTGAACCTGCCTACCGGTGGCGAGCCCAGGCAAGGTTGCGCCTGGAGGATCTCAAAGGGGGCCTGGCGGACGCCGAGCGGGCCATCCGGTTGGTGCCCGCCAATGGCGAAGCGTATTTGCTGCGCGGCGAACTGCACGCTACCGCCGGTACCGCGTCCGCGGCCCGGGCCGATTATCTGAAGGCGGTGCAGGTCAGCCCCGACGACGCCGAGGGGCTAAGAGTGCGGGCGATGGCCCAGTACGCTTTGGGCGACGGCGACGGAGCGCTGATCAACCTCGATCGCGCCGTTGCCCTCGACGCCCGCAAGGAGCGCGCCTATCTGCAGCGGGGTTTGCTGCGCGCCCAGCGCGGCGATCGCGAAGGGGCGCGCGCCGACTACTTGCGGGCGGTGGCCCTGGCCCACGACTACGTGCCCGCCCACCTGCAGCTGGCTGCTCTGGCGCAGCAGCGCGGCGAGTACGCCGCCGCCGTCGAAACCCTGGACCGGGTCATCGAGCTCAACACAAGCCACGCCCTCGCCCACGCCAAGCGGGGCCTGGCGAAGCTCAAGCTCAAAGAGTACCGGGCCGCCGCCGTCGATTTCAGCCGGGCCATTGCCCTGAACGCCCCGGCACCGGCCATGCTCCGCCTCAACCGCGCCGTCGCCCTAGCCGAATTGAAGGACTATCCGGCGGCCCTCACCGATCTGGGCGAAGCGATCCGCCTCGAGCCGAAGCTCGCCGCCGCCCACGGCAATCGGGGTCTGGTGCGCACCCGCGCGGGCGACTACAAAGGGGCACTCACCGATTTTGACCGGCAGCTCGCCCTCGATCCGATCGCTGCCGACGCCTACATCGGCCGGGCGGACACCCGCACCCGCCTGGGGGATCTTCAGGGGGCACTGAGCGATTTTGGCCGGGCTATCGACCTGTCGCCTTCAGCGTTTGCCCTGCGCAGCCGGGCCGAGCTGTACGTGCGCAGCAAAGCCTACAAGGAGGCGATCGCCGACTACGACCGGGCGATTGCCCTGGAGCCGAGACTGGCCGCCGCCTTCGTCGGCCGCGGTAATGCCCGCCTCGGTTTGCAGGACACCCAGGGGGCGCTGGCTGATTACGACCAGGCCCTCACCCTTGACCCGGCCTTCGGACGGGCCTATTACAACCGCGGCCTCGCCAACTTCCAGCTGCGCAGCTACCGTAAGGCGATCGCCGATTTTGACCGGGCGCTCGACCACAACTTTGACAGCGCCCCGATCTTTCTCAATCGTGGTCTGGCCCTCGCGGGCCTAGGCGAGCGCGGTGCGGCGCTTGCCGACTGGCGCAAGGCGGCAACCCTCTTTCGCGAGCGCAACGACCAGGTGGGTTACCGCCGCGCCCGCGAACTGATCGAGCGCCTCAGCCGCAAAAGCGACCTGTTCGCGCAAAGACAAAGTGATTTCCATAAATATATTTAGAGAAATTTTGGGAGGGCGGCCGCCGGGTTTGGCCTGCGGCAGCAGCTGTGGGAAGACTGCTGTTTCAAGAACGCAAGCCGCCGGGTACGACCCAGCGTTCGAGCAGATCAAAAGCGAACTGGACAAGCAGGGCCAACCCCGCCGCCGGGATGGCGCCTGCGAGCAGCGTGGTGTTGTCGTTGAGGGCGAGTCCTGTGGCGATGCGCTCGCCAAATCCGCCCGCGCCGATAAACGCGGCGATCGTGGCGGTGCCGACGTTGATGACGGCGGCGGTTTTGATCCCGGCTAGGATCGTGCGTGAAGCGAGGGGCAGTTCGATCAGCCGCAACCTGGCTCCTGCAGGCAGACCCAGGGCAAGCCCCGATTCGCGCAGACCGGGGGGGATGTCCATCAGCCCGGTGTAAGTGTTGCGCACGATGGGCAACAGCGAATAGAGAAACAGCGCCACCAGGGCCGGGAAAGTGCCGATCTGCTGCAGGACCGGGATGAGAAAGGCCAAAAGCGCCAGCGAGGGGATCGTCTGGATGATGCCTACGCCCGAGAGAATCACCTGGGAAAGGGCCGGTTTCGCCGCCGCCCAGATTCCCAGAGGCACGCCGATGGCCACGCCGACCACCAGCGAAGCGAACACCAGCAGCAGGTGCTCAAAAGTAAGCCGCCCGAAATCCGGACCGAATAATTGCTCCCACAAGCTGCTGCGAGTGGCGGGCTGGTCGCTCTCGCCGCGCAAAAACCGCCCGGCAATCTCAGCAAAACTCAGCCCCCGCAACTCCGCATCGGCATTCAGCTGCACCATCTGCCGCTCATCGAGCGTACCTTCCAGGGCGCCGATGGCCGCCCAGGTCCTGGGCAACCGCTTCGGCAGATCCAGCCGGTAAAGAAGCACCGCGTCGTAGGCCAGGAAGAACTTGCGATCGTCGGCGAGCACCCGCAGCCGGTAGCGGTCGATTTTCGCGTCGGTCGAGTAAATATCGATCAGATCGATCTGGCCTGCGGCGATCGCTTCGTAGGCCAGCCCGTGCTCCAGGGCGCGCGGTTGGGCGGTAAGCCCGTAGACGCGCCGCACCCCGGGCCAGCCGTCGGTGCGGTTGAGAAATTCCTGCGAGAGCCCGTAGCGCAGTTCGGGGTGGCGCTGCAAGTCTGAGAGGGTGCGGATGCCCAGTTTTTCGGCCTGCTCCGCGCCCATGGCAAGGGCGTAGGTGTCGTTGAAGCCGAGGGGGATTCCCACCCCCAGTCCGAGGGGGGCCAGTTGCCGCTGCAGGGTGGCCAGATCCGCCGGGGTGCGGTTTTTGAGCACTTCTTGGTCAATCGTGCCGGTGTACTCCGGGTAAAGGTCGATCTCAGCGCTGGTCAGGGCCGCGAACAAAATGCCCGTGTTGCCCAACCCCTGGCGATGGGTGACCTGCGCCTCGCCCGCCCGCTCAGCCGTCTGGCGCACCAGTTCTCCGAGAATGTAGGACTCGGTGAAGCGCTTGGAGCCCACCACCAGCCGTTCTTCAGCCCCAGCCGCCCAGGCTGTGCACAGCCAAAAGACCACCAGGCACAGATGCCGCATGGATCACGCCTCCGGCGGCTGCAAGTCCGGCCGCCGCTCGTGGGTGCGCGCCAGTTGCTGTTCGCGCCGCCAGCGGGCAATCTGGGCGTGGTGACCGCTGAGTAACACCTCCGGGACCTGCCAGCCTCGAAAGTTGGCTGGGCGGGTGTACTGGGGATATTCCAGCAAGTTGTCCTCGAAACTTTCCGATGCGAGGGAGGCGCGGTTGCCGACCGTGCCGGGCAGCAGGCGCACCACCCCGTCGATGAGCGCCAAAGCCGGGATCTCGCCGCCGGTGAGCACAAAATCCCCCAGCGAAATTTCGTGGGTAGCCAGATGCACGCGCACACGCTCATCCACTCCTTCGTAGTGGCCGCACAGGAGCACCAGTTGGGCGTAATCGGCCGCGAGGGAGCGCAGCAGCGGCTGCTTGAGGGATTTTCCCTGGGGGGTGAGCAGGATCACCGCCCGCGGTTCAAGCACCGGCAACGACTCGACCGCCGCGAAGAGCGGTTCGGGTTTGAGCACCATGCCCGCCCCGCCGCCGTAGGGAGTGTCGTCGACCGTCCGGTAGCGGTCGGCGGCAAAATCGCGCGGGTTGGTGATCGCAACGCTGCACACGCCGCCTGCGATTGCCCTGCCGAGCAGACTGCACTGCAGAGGCGAAGTGAAGAACTCCGGAAACAAGGTGACGATGTCGATCCGCATTGCACCTGACGGGGCCTACGATCAGATTATGCTCACCAATCGCTACGCTCTGCCGCACCCGTTGCTGGTCGACCCGCTGCTTTCCAGTTGGCTTGCCGAGGATTGGGGCCGCGCAGACCGCACCAGTGAGGCGCTGTTTGCCGAAGATAGCCCCAACGGCCACGGTGAAATTTTGCTCAAAGAAGCCGGGGTAGTGGCGGGGCTACCACTGGTAGAACGGCTCTTTGCCATCGTCGATCCGGCGGTGCGCTTTGCGCCGATGTGCGAAGAAGGAATCGCCGCTGAAGCGCGCACGGTGATTGCCGTTGTCGAAGGGCCGGTGCACTCGTTGCTGATGGGAGAACGGGTAGCTCTCAATCTGCTGCAGCGCCTCAGCGGCATCGCCGCGCTCACCCGCCGCTATGTCGAGCGGCTTGCGGGCCTTCGCACCCGGTTGGTCGACACGCGCAAGACGACACCGGGGCTGCGGCTCATCGAAAAGTACGCCGTGCGGGTGGGGGGTGCGGTCAACCACCGCTTTGGCCTCGACGACGCCGTCATGATCAAAGACAACCATATCGAGGCAGCCGGGGGCATCCGGCTGGCGGTCGAGCGCCTGCGCGGACGCATCCCGTTTTTGATGCCCATCGAAGTCGAGACCGAATCGCTCGAAGAGGTCCAGGAGGCGCTCGGGTGCGGTGTGCAGGTGATCATGCTCGACAACATGCCGATCGAGCGCATGCGCGAGGCAGTACAGCTGATCGCGGGCCGCGCCCTCACCGAGGCGTCCGGCAACATCACCCTCGATACCCTGGCCGCCGTCGCCGCGACCGGCGTCGATTACATTTCCACCAGCGCCACGATCACCCGCGCCCCCTGGCTCGACATCAGCCTCGATTTGCGGTGCGTTCCGGCAACGGATACCCTGCCGCTCGAATGAGCTTTTGCAGCCAAATTTCCGTTAGCCTGGACGGGTCTGTGGATCTTTGCCTATGTCTGCCACCACCTTCGCCGAACGCGCCGGTACCTTGCAGCGCGACACGCTCGAAACGCTGCAACTCAACCTCGGCAGATACTGCAACCTCGCTTGCACCCACTGCCACGTCGAAGCGGGTCCCAAACGCACCGAGATGATGGATTGTGCCACCGCCCGGCGCATCGCCGCCTGGCTGGGGGCCAACCGCGTGCAAAATCTGGATCTGACCGGCGGCGCGCCGGAACTGAACGCGCAATTTCGCTTTCTGGTGGAAACCGGCCGCGCCATGGGCTTGCACGTCATGGATCGCTGCAACCTGACGGTGCTCTTTGAGCCCGGCCAGTCGGATCTGGCCGAATTTCTCGCCGGCCACCGCGTCGAGGTGATCGCCTCCCTGCCCTGCTACTCGGCCGACAATGTCGATCAACAGCGGGGCAACCGCGTCTTCGAGCAGAGTATCGCAGCCCTCAGGCAGCTCAATCAATTGGGCTACGGCCAACCCGCAGGCGGCCTGCTGCTCAATCTGGTCTACAACCCCGTGGGTGCTTACCTGCCGCCCGCCCAGGCCGCCCTCGAAGCGTGCTACCGGCAGGAGCTGTCGGAGCATTACGGCATCGTCTTTAACCGCCTGTTCACCATCACCAACATGCCGATCCGCCGCTTCCGGCACTATTTGCAGAGGATAGGCCAGTTCGATATCTACAACCGCCTTTTAAGTGACAACTTCAACGCGAGCACCCTGGTCGGATTGATGTGCCGCACTCTGGTGAGCGTCGACTGGCAGGGGCGGCTCTACGACTGCGATTTCAATCAGATGCTTGACCTGGCGGCCCCGGGAACGCCCGGACGTTTTCTCTGGGAGTATGCGGCCGCCGATTTGATCGGTCGGCCCATTGCCACCGGCGAGCACTGCTTCGGCTGCACCGCAGGCTCGGGTTCCAGTTGCGGCGGTGCCCTCGCACCCTGAACGAGCTGTTGATATCCTCCAAAAATGGGACATCCTCAAGGTATATTGTGGGGGACGCAACCCACTCACCCCCGTGACCAAGCCTGCCACACCTCGTCTGCGGGTGCGCCGTCGGCCCCCTCCGGTCCCCGTCTCCTACCGCCAGCGCAATCTCACCCTCGCCGCCCTGGTGCTGCTTACCGGTATCGGAGCGAGTGTTTTCGGCTTTCAATTCGGCCAATCGGCCCTAGAGGATGTCTCCGCTCCCAAATCGGCCCTAGGCGACACCCGCAAGCCCCTGGGCAAAAGCAAGGGGCTGCTCAAGGAGGCGCAGATTCTCGGCTCACTTACGACGATGCCGGACCCTTCCGATATCCTGAGCGAAGACCAGTTGCTCGAACAGCAGGAAGATCTGGCAGCCGAGGACGCCAGCGAAGCAAAAATCAAACTCGGCACCGCCATCAGCGACGAGAACGTCACTTTCACCGTCGATTCGGTCGCCTGGCAGGGGAGCAACCTGGTTTTGCAGGTGAGCTTGCAGAACAAAAGTTTTCATCCGGCCCGCTTTATCTACAGCCCCGCCTTCGACTTGCTCGCGATCACCGACGATCAAGGCAAGCCTGTACGCACGTTCACCGAGGGTTTGCCGGGTGAGCTTCCTGCCGACCGCGAGCTGTACAAAGGCACCATCCAGATCTCCGCAAGCGATATCGACAAGGCCCAATCGCTCGGCCTCAGCCTCGCCGATTACCCGGACCGCGAACTGCAGTTTTTGATCGATACTATTCCCATTCCACCGGCCCCGCCGCGCTAGCGGCTCCAGGAATATTCGAGGAAGGTTATCACAACCGCACTTCCAGATGCCATGCCAGCCGTGGAGCAACGGCGAGGCTGAAAAGTCCTCAGGGAGCATTTATCGAGACTTTCGGCAGCCAAACAGGTGTGCTTGTGATTTCTTCCCAAGAGTTGACCCTGCGCAGCATCAGCAAACTGATTTGCCTCAGACCTCTGAGGCTGGTGGACATCATCGGTGCGGGGCTGGCCCGTATCGGAGCGGACGGCAGACTCTGCACAGGAGATCACCGTTTGGCGCAACGCTGGGCGCTGGCACTGTGGAGACACCCAGACGACATCGACGGTATCTGCTACCGCACCCGCCACGATCTTTCCCAGCTCTGCGCAGTCATTTTCGACCGTTCACGCTCGGTTCTGATGGTTACCAAACGCAGGAGTGTGCCGGCAGAAAGTTTGCTGGAACTCTCACCGAGATCCTCGACAGTTATAAATTTGGTCTACTATGACCACCCGCTTGCGCAGAAGTCTCTTCTGTGGCAAGCAATTGTCAGTGGGCCTTAAATTGTTTTTGTCTTTCAAGCTCGATGAGCCGCCAAGATGCTCGCGGCGCGCAGGGCCAGGAAGCCGTTGTTGTCGGTATCGGTGCGCAGCAGGTTGCCGATGCGCTGCAAAGTCCGCTCGCCCAGGGGAGTGTAGGTCAGCTGGGCGACTTGCGCCTGGGAAAAAGGCAGCGGTGTATTGAGCGCGTCGCGCAGTCCCACCACGTCCTTTGCCCCGGCAAGCGAGGCTAGAAAGGCCCTCCGCTCGCTCATCACCCCGGTGCGGGTGTAGGTTTCAAGATCGCTCACCGGCAGCGAAAAACCGAGCAACCCGTAATTGAAAAAAATCCGCTCCGCCGCATCCGCGGGCACAGTGCACAGCACGGCCCCAAACAGCCCGCCGCCCACGCCAGCGAGCCGGCGCCGGAGATCGCTCATTCGAGCTTGTTTCCTCATTTTTTGAACCCCCTGATGCGGTGACCGTCGCGCAGGCAAGACACAAGCATCCTACCTGCTGAGCCGTTGTTCAGGAGCGCTCCTGCGCCTTCGGGACCGCCGGACGGCCGCTGCCGCTGACCGGTGGGGTTTTGCCGCTGAAGTCGTAGGCGAAGACGCGCACCAGGGGCGCCCCTCCGCTTTTGGGCAGGTTGGCGGCGCTGATCTGCACCAATGGGTTGGTGTAGACCTTGACGGTGTCGCTTTTAAACAGCTGCAAAAACGAATCGACCCCGCCCAGTTCGCACCCTTCCTCGGCCGCCTCGGTGCGGTAATACGTCGGCACCACCATGCGCGGCTGCAACTCCTCGGTGGCCTGGTAGGCCAGTTCCGGGTCGAAGCCTTTCTCGCCCCCGCCCACCGGGACAAACAACAAGTTGGGTTTTCCGAGCAGAATTTTTTCTTCGTCGCTCAGGGGGGCGGCAATCACCCCCAGGTGGACGATGTCGAGGCCCGCCTGCCGCCAGCGCCAGGCGACGTTGACGCCGAAGCGGCGGCCCTCCTTGCGGTCGTGCAGAGTCTTGACGCCCTGGAGTTTGTCGAAGCTGTCGACGGTAAAGACCCCCGGTTGGTAAAGGACGCGGGGGTTGCCCTTGACGACGTCGAGGGCACCTTCATCGAGCAGTCGGGAACTGAGCAAGATCAAATCGACGGCCACTTCCGGGCGGCGGTAGCCCGCCGTGCAGCCGGCCGGCCGAAACGGATTGATTAGTAGGCGCCCCTCATCGGAGATGAACAAAAAGCAGGTGTGCCCCAGCCACTGCACCTGCAACCCTTTTGAACGGGCCGGCGCGGCCTGCAGCGGTTGCGTGCACGCCCACAGATAGCTGGCCAGGCCGGTCTGCAGCAATGGTCGTCTTTTCATGCGCTCGGTAGACTCTCAAGAAAATTGCGCAGCAGCGCTTTGCCTGCGGCGGTCAGGATGCTCTCGGGATGGAACTGGACCCCCTGGATGTGGCGCCAGGTGCGGTGGCACACGCCCATTACCGTGCCATCTTCGGTCCAGGCGGTAATTTCAAGGGCCGCCGGAAAGGCTTCGGCGGCAATCACCAGCGAGTGGTAGCGGGTGGCGACGAAGGGTTCGGGCAGAGCGGCAAATACCCCCTCCCCCCGGTGGTGGATGAGCGAGGTCTTGCCGTGCATCAGCTCGGGCGCCCGGACAATCTGGCCGCCGAAGACGCGGCCGATGCACTGGTGGCCCAGACAGACGCCCAGTACCGGCACCTGTGCTCCCAAATCAGCGACAATCGCCTCGGAGACCCCCGCATCCTCGGGCCTGCCCGGGCCAGGGGAAATCACCACCGCCCCGGGTGCCAGGGCGCGCACCCCGTCGACATCGATGCGGTCGTTGCGGCGCACCTCCACCTGGGCACCCAATTCCGCCAGATACTGCACGAGGTTGTAAGTAAAGCTGTCGTAGTTGTCGATCACCAGGATCATGGCTGTACCGGCGGCCCGCATCCGAATAGCCTCCCCATCATAAACAACGCTGGGCGCGAAAGCCGGAGGGACACGCCGACTTCCCCGCATCAATCGAGCCGGAAGGAGCGGGCGACCGCCGCCGCACCGGTTGCACCCGTGGGTAAAAAGTCGACGGTCCCACCACCACCAGCGTGACCAGCCGGTCGCGATCGCCTCCCACCGAGACCAGTACTCGCCCCTCGGGAGTAGAAGGAACTACCGGTACGCCTTTAAACAGCAGCGTGGCAGTGTTGAAGTTGCCGGTGCGGCCGGGTTGGGCAGCCAGCAAGCAGAGCCCAAGATCCAATCGCGGTAGGGCTGTACCGGCTGGGCGGCGGCTGCACCGGCCAAGAGTACCACAGCGACACCCAGCACCCACGCGCTTCTAGTGATCATCGAGCGGCGGTGTGGGCGGCAAACGGGTCGGGGATCGCAGCACTCGGGGCGTCAAACTGGCCCATCAGCACGTACTGCAGCCGGTGCTTCAGCCAGAGCACAAACTGGCCGTCTGTGGAAACCACCGCCGCCGCCGGGCTTGGGCAGCGCCGACGGATGTCGGCAAGCTGCGGCGCGTCGAGAAAAGCGGGCGAGCGCACCCACCAGAAGTCGATCGCTTTGCCCTGGGCCAGGTAGTGGCGCGTGCGCTCTTCGAGCACCTCCTGGGTCTGGTGCCCCTGCAGGAAGTGGTCGCTTGCCGCGAGAAAATAGTAGGTCTGTGCCATGACATGCCCCGGGCCACACGGCACCCATAGTAGCGCACCGGCTGTTGACAGCGACGGGCCTCAGTCCGGTCGGGATGACCGCTAAGGCCGCCCGTCCGCCTTTAACTCCAATCCCACAACTGTGGGAGGCTGGGAACGATGATGCGCTACAGCACCGGCGCCAGGAGGCGGGAAATGCGCACCGCGAGGCGAAACCACAGGGGTTTGCGGCGGTATTCCTGGTAATTGACCTGGCGGCAAACTTCCAAATCCGTCGTCAGCATCGCTTCGACGCTCTGCACAAAATCGGGTTCCACGATGTAGTTCATCACCTCGAAGTTGAGGGTGAACGAGCGGTTGTCGAGATTAGCGGTGCCCACCCCGGCAATTGCGCGGTCGACCAGGATCACCTTCTGGTGCATGAAACCTTTCTGGTAGCGGTAGAGCTTGATGTCGGTGCGGGCCAGTTCGTCGTAGAACGAAAAGGCGCACAGGTAGACCAGCAGGTGGTCCGGGTGCTCCGGCAGCAAAATGCGCACATCGACGCCGCGCATCGACGCCAGTTGCAGCGCAAGCAACACCGGTTCTGGGGGCACGAAGTAAGGACTGGCAAGCCACAGGCGCTCGCGGGCCTGCTGGATCAGATCCACAAAAAACAGTGTGCAGGCGGGCAGGCTGTCCGCCGGACCGGTGCGCAGCACCAGGGCCGCCGCCCCCGGTTCCTGCTCGGCGTGCACCCGCCATTCGGCCGGCGGCGATTCGCCCGTCGCCCAGTACCAATCGCGCAGGAAAATGAGCTGCAAACACTGGACGGCGGGGCCGGTGAGGCGCAAATGGGTGTCTCGCCAGGGGCGCAGTTGCGGGTTCTTGCCCTCTCCAAGATATTCATCGCCGATGTTCAATCCGCCCACGCAGGCGACCTGCCCGTCCACCACCAGGATCTTCGTATGGTTGCGAAAGTTGATCTGCAGCCGGTTCTTCCAACCCTTGGTGCTGTGAAAGGCGCTCACCTCGACGCCGTGGCGGCGCAGATCGTCGATATAGGCGCGGGGTAGGTGGTTGCTGCCGATCTCGTCGTAAAGCACATATACCCGCACTCCCGCCTGGGTCCGCTCGATGAGCGCCTGTTTGAACAACTCGCCCGAGCGGTCCGCCTCGACAATGTACGACTGCAACAACACATAGTGCTCGGCTCGGGAAATGGCCGCGAGCATTGCGTCGTACGTTTGCCGGCCGTCGATGAGCAACCGGACGGTGTTGCCGGTCAAAAACGGCAGACTGGCGAGTTGTTCGCCCAGTTGCGCCACCGGGGCAAAGCGCGCCGGAAGCTGTGCTCGATGCTCCAGTAGACCGTCGTAGGCGCTGTCGATGCGGCGGCGGTGCTGCTCGTAGGCGGTACGGATGGCCTCGGCGTAGCCCAAGAAGCGGTTGCGTCCAAAGATCCAGTACAGCGGGATGGCGAGCCACGGAAAAGTCACAAGCCCGATGCTCCAGGCGACCGCTCCCCGGGGCGAGCGCACGTGCATCACCGCGTGGGCGGCATTGGCAATCCCCAGCCCGTAGACGGCGAGGACCAGCAGGCTCAAAAGCGTCACCTCCTGGCCGAACATCTCAGGTGGGCTCCTGATTCCAGGCCAGTTCAGTGAGAATCGGCCGGTGGTCGGAGCAGGTGGTGCGCCGCAGCACCCGCGTGGCGTTCGCCTTCTCGCTGAGGCCCCGAAAGAAAATATTGTCGAGGGGGGCGGAGAGCAAAAAGCGTTTGACCAGCCAGCGATCGGCGGGGGCAAAGGTGACGGGCTTCAGCCCCAACCGGCGGGCCGTCTCCTCCAGAAGCTCGACGCGCGGAGCGTTCCAGGTGTTGAAGTCTCCCGCCAACACCATCGGCCCCCGGTGGCGGCCGACAATCGCTTCGAGTTGCCCCAGCTGCGCACCGAAGGACGGCAGATCCACGAAGTTGATGAGATGGCTGTTGATGGCAAGCAACTTCCGGAAGTGCCCAGGCAGCGGGTACTCGGTGATCAGCGAGGCTTTGGGGGTGCCGGCCAATGGCTCCGTATCGTCGGTGAGCACGACGCGCCTGCTGGTGGGAGCGGGCCGTGCGGCGGTGAGCAACCCGGAATAGGCGTTCAGATGGGTGTCTTTGTAGTTGGGCGCCACGCTCCAGTGCATGCCCGCCAGATCCACCGCCCGCATGGTCTCGGCATCGACGCGCACCTCCTGCAAAAACACAATATCCGGCTGCTCGCGTTCGAGAATGCCCAGAAATTCCCGGGTGAAGCGGCGGTCGTGGTTGCTCTTGGCGACATTCCAGCTCAAGATTTTGAGCGCTTCGCTATCGAAGTGGGCAGGCTTGTCGTGGCTGCCGTCAAAGATGGTTTCCGGGGCACGCTCGAAGCGCCGCGACGGCAGCCACTGGGTCAGCAAGCGCCGGGTCGGATCTTCGTCCATGCCAAACGGCCGCCCGCTTCTAGCGTTCGTCAAATTCCACCAGCCACAGATCCGCGATTGCCAGTTCCCAACCAGGCAGCAACTCGTTGAGCGACAGGACGTCGCCGCCCTCGAGAATCACCGGCTCCCGCTCCGGTCGGTAAATGCTCACCCGCTGCAGGTCGGGATCGACAAGGATACCCACCCGCGCTCCCAATTCAAGATAACGGAGCAGCTTGTCTACCAGCGGCCGGAGACGGTCGGTGCTCGATTTGACCTCCACCACCAGATCCGGTACTACCGGCGCGTAGGTGCGGGGCACGCGTCTGAGCCGCTCCCGCAAGACAAACGACACATCCGGGGCAGTCAGATCGCCGTTGGGTAAACGAAAACCGGAACTCGCATCGAAGATAAAGCCCAGTTTGCGGGGCCGCACCCAGTTGCGCAACTGGGACAAAAATTCCCCGCCGATAAGCCCCGAGGTAACGTCCGAAGGGCTCATGATCGTAATTGCCCCGTCGCGCAATTCAATTTTGTGGTCCGGGTAAAGGCTTTGGAGCTTTTCGACATCTGCGACAGTCATCGTCATCGGCCTGCCTCCTGCAAAGATTAGCCCACCACCAGATTGATCAGCCGTCCCGGCACGACGATCACCTTTTTAATCGCCTTGCCGTCGGTGTGGCGGCGCACCGCTTCGCTCGCCAGGGCAAATTCCTGCAGCTCGCCCTCGCTGGCGGCGGCGGGTACCTGAATATCGTCGCGCTTCTTACCGTTGACCTGGATAACCAGGGTGATCGTCTCTTCCACCAGGGCGGATTCGTCGAGGGCGGGCCAGTCCGAAGTGTGAATATCCCCCGCTTCACCCAGAGCCTGCCACAGCTCGGCGCCGATGTGGGGCGCAAAAGGAGCCAGCAGCTTCACGATCGCGTAGACGCCTTCTTTGTAGGCGGGCGATTGGCCGCTCGGATAGTCGGCCATGGCGTTGTTGAGCTTCATCAACGCGGCGATGGCGGTGTTGAACTTGTACTGTTCAATGTCGCCTCCCACCTGCTGAATAGCCCGGTGCACCTCCCGGCGCAAATCGCGCTCCTGGGCTTCGCTGACGGTTCTATCCGGCTTCTCGCCGCTCACAAACTCGTACACCGTCCGCCACACCCGGCCCAAAAAACTGTACTGGCCGCGCACATCGGCGTCGGACCACTCCAGTTCCTTTTCCGGCGGCGCCTTGAAAAGCACGAACAGGCGGGCGGTGTCGGCCCCGTACTCGGAGAGCACCGTGAGCGGGTCGATGCCGTTGTACTTGGACTTGGACATCTTTTCCATCGCGCATACCAGGGGCGTGCCATCCGGACGGGCAAAAAATTCGCCGTCGCGCTCTTCCACCTGATCGGGCGGATAGTACTTTTTGGTGGCAGGGTCCACGAAGGCATTGCTCAGCACCATGCCCTGGGTGAGCAGGCGCTTGAACGGTTCGTCGAAACCGAGTAACCCCCGATCGCGCAGGACCTTGGTGAAAAATCGCGAATAGAGCAGGTGCAAAATGGCGTGCTCGATGCCGCCCACGTACTGGTCCACCGGCAGCCAGTAGTCCACCGCCTCGCGCGAAAAGGGCTCAGCCCCGTTGCGGGCGTCGGCAAAGCGCAAAAAATACCACGATGAATCGATGAACGTGTCCATCGTGTCGGTCTCGCGCCGCGCCGGGGCGCCGCACTGGGGGCAATCGACACGGATCCAGTCTTCGAGCTTGGCCAGGGGCGAGGGGCCGCGACCACTAAATTCGACATCCCCGGGTAATGCGACCGGCAATTGCTCGTCAGGGACCGGCACCACACCGCACTCGGGGCAGTAGACCATCGGAATCGGGCAGCCCCAGTAGCGCTGGCGCGAGATGAGCCAGTCGCGCAGCCGGTACTGCACGCGGCCTTTGCCCCAGCCCTGCTGCTCGGCATATTCAACGATCTTGAGCTTGCCTGTGGGTGAATCGAGACCGTCGAAGGGACCGGAATTCACCAGTACGCCCACCTCCGTGTAAGCCGCCCGCAGCGGTTCTGCGAGCGAGCCGTCCAGGGCCTGCACGACCAGACGAATCGGCAAACCGTACCGGCTTGCAAAGACAAAGTCGCGCTCGTCGTGGCCGGGTACCCCCATCACCGCACCGGTGCCGTACTCAAAGAGCACATAATCGGCGATCCAGACCGGCACCGCCTCGCCGGTAAACGGGTTGAGGGCCACAGCTCCAGTGGGCACCCCCTGCTTGGGCCGATCCTCGCTCACCCGCTCAATCTCACTCTCGCTCCGGACCCGGGCCACGAAGGCCTGCACCGCCTCGCGCCGCTCGGGTGTCGTGATGCGCTCCACCAGCGGGTGCTCCGGGGCGAGCACCAGATAGGTGACGCCGTAAACCGTGTCCGGCCGAGTGGTGAACACGCGAATCCCCTCGGGCTCCCCGGCAATCGGAAAACTCAGTTCCGCCCCCACCGACTTGCCGATCCAGTTTTCCTGCATGACCCGCACCCGCTCGGGCCACTCTCCTAGCGTGCCCAGCGCCTGGAGCAACTCCTCGGCGTAGTCGGTAATCTTCAGATACCACTGCTCCAACGGCCGCTTCTCCACCAGTGCCCCCGAGCGCCAGGAGCGGCCTTCCGCATCGACCTGCTCGTTGGCAAGCACCGTCTGGTCGACCGGATCCCAGTTGACGATGCCCGCTTTGCGGTAGGCGAGCCCCGCCTTCCAAAATTCAAGAAACAATTTCTGGGTCCAGCGGTGGTACACAGGTGAACAGGTGGCCACTTCCCGTTCCCAGGCGTAGGCAAAGCCCAGGCGCTTGAGTTGATCGCGCATCTGGGCGATGTTTTGCTCGGTCCACCGGGCCGGGTGGATGCCCCGGTCGATGGCGGCATTTTCGGCGGGCAGCCCAAAGGCGTCCCAACCGATCGGGTGCAGCACGTTGAAGCCGCGCATGCGCTTGTAGCGGCTGATCACATCGGTGATCGAGTAGTTGCGCACATGGCCCATGTGCAGCGCGCCGGAGGGATACGGAAACATCGAGAGCGCATAAAATTTGGGCCGCCCATCCATTGCAAGGTGCGGCGCCTCCTCCCACTGCTTTTGTCGGCGCGGTTCGATTGCGTGGGGGTTGTAGCGCGTCTCCATAGGTGCTTTGTGCCTCGATGCCGCCATTTTTCCCATTATCCTCCTCCAGAGCGCCCAGCTACCCCGGCAGATGCACTTGCCGCAAAAGCCGCTGAAGTGCCGCAGCGGCTTGACTCGCCAATCTAGATCAGCGTAACGTTCGAAACAAGGACGGTTGAAAATCAAGAAGCCGGCACGGCGGAGCCATACGCCTGCCAGGAGCTTCCGACCTGCAGATTCTGCGCACTCTTGCCGTCACAGGATCCCGAACTGCTTGACTTTGGCAAACCGTTCAGCGCTTCGGCCATCTGGTGGTCATCGATTTTGCGAGCAACGCTCCATTGCATCAAGCGCGGACTAGCTTGTGCAATGTGCACTGGGTGCGTTCATCCCTTGCGGATAGACTGTAACGAGTAAAAAGCCTCCAGTTATTCAGATTACTTGCCTCGATACTTATGAAACCGTCGCAACCCTATCAGCCGCTGCTCCTGCGCATCCTGCACGCATCGACCGGCTTCTTCGTCGTGGGAGCAATCCTGACTGCTTTCTGGACCTACGACACCTACGACGGCCGGTGGGGGAGGGTACCGCTGCCCAGGTTCGAGGAGATAGAAGGCATTCATGGCACCTTTGGACTGATGGCCCTGCTCATCTTCCCGGCCTTTGCCCTCTACGCATTCCACCAGGGCCGGAAGCGACTGGTCCAACCGGATACGCTCGCAAAACTGGGCCGGGTGGGGCGCCCGGCGTGGTGGTACAGCCTGGGCCAGGTGTTAAATACGGCCACGCTGCTCGCCCTCACCCTCTCGCTGTTTAGCGGCAAGATGATGGACGAGAAGTGGTTGCCCAAAGGAGAACTCGACCATGCCTGGTACTACGTGCACCTGAGCGGCTGGCTGGTGGTCGTTGTCTGCCTCGCGCTCCACGTACTCATCCACGCGAAGGTGGGCGGAGTGCCGTTGTTGCTGTCGATGGTGAACTGGCGCTACCGTGCCGAGGACAGCCCCGACCTGTGGCCTGCCCGGGTGAGGACCTGGTGGTCCGGCCTGCGCTTGGGACTACCCGGCCCATTGCCCGCATCCACGCTCGTCGCCCTCGAGGTGATTGTGCTGGGGAGTATCGCCGCCGCCTGGGTGATCTCGCTATTGAAAGAGACGGGAGACTAAGACTGGGATCTTCCCGTGGGGGCTAGTGTATGAATGATGATCCAAGGCGGGGGACAACGGCCGGCACAGCAATCGCTCGTCTGATACCAAATCTGTACAGATAAACCTGGGATGGCCCGGCGACATTGCAAGCCCTCTTGCCGCAGTCGACACGCAAAGCGTGCACGCACTGGAAGAATAAACCGATCCCACCCACACAGCCTCGTTCTAACCGTGCCCCTAAGTCCGGGGGGTGTCGGGGGGCTGGCAGCCCCGCGAGGCGGGGAGGGGGAGAGCGCGAGAGGGGAAGCGCGAAGGGGGTTCCACCTCTCGCCCCACAGACTGTCGTGCCAAACCAATTGCCAGGTGTCATGTTAAAAACCGTTAACCATCAAGATTTCTCATCGGCCTGCCACTGTGAGGGCAACTTTAAATCGCTCCAACTCAGGACTCCTGCCAGACAGCGGTTTCAGATATTTCGCCAAGCTTGAGCGTCAGGTGGGTCTTGAGGTCGTTGATGCGGTGGTACTCGGCGTTGCGCTGCTCGACGAAGTAGTCGGCTTCCTCCCAGGCGCCGCGCCGCTCCGCTTCGTCGCACAGCTGGTTGAGGTAGTTATAGCGCCGCTCGCAGCGGTCGAGCTGCAGCGTGGCCAGCCCCGCCCGAATCACCATGCGCGGCCGCATCAGGGCGATGCGGTTGTGTTCGTTGAGCCAGAGCAGTTGCCCGAGGCGCTGATTGAGTTCAGGATCGCCCGCGTACATCGTGCGCAAGGCCACCACCACGTCGTCGTCCTCGCCAATCTCCTCGCGCAACTGCAAGATCTTCTGCCACAGCTGGCGGTGGTGCAGCACCGAAAATTCGAGATCGTGCTCATCGAGGCCGCGGTGAATGTCCTCGCGGTACTCCGCAAAGTGCAAATAGATCTGGATGAGCTGCACCTCGGCCTGAAAACAGGCGGGCGGAAACGGTTCGCGCTTTTTTTTGGACTTGCCGTCCCCACCGCTCCAGCGATAGGTGCGGATGCGCCGCCGCAGTTCATCTTCGAGTTGGGAAGCGAGCCGGCCGTTGCCCTGGGAAAGCTGTCCGGCGATGAGGTGAATATAGTGCGCCCGGGTCATCGAACTGAGCAGACCCGACAGCAGTTCCACCAATCCCTGGCTCACCTGCTGAAAATCGGCCGCAAGGCTCAGATCCCGCCCGGCAAACAGCCGCTCGATCTGCCAGTCGATCCACAAGGGCGCCCCGGCGGCCAGCTTCAGATATTCCTGGGGCGGGTGGGAGCGCAAAAATTCGTCCGGATCCTTGCCCGCCGGCAGCGCCACGATCCGCAGCTGCACTCCGGATTTGACTACCAGGGGCCGCAGCTCGCCAATCGCCCGCTCGGCGGCCTGCACCCCCGCCGCGTCGGCGTCGAAATTGAGCACGACGCGCTTCGATTCGGTGTAGCGCAACAATTGCTTGATCTGCTCGCTCCTCAGCGAAGTGCCGAGGGTGGCCACCACGTGGCTGATCCCCGACTGGTGCAGGGCAATCGCATCGAAGTACCCTTCGACGACGATCGCCGCGTCGGTGCGACCCACCGACTCGCGCGCCTGATCGAGGGCGTAGAGCGTCTGGCCCTTGTTAAAGAGTTCCGTCTCGGGCGAATTGAGGTACTTGGGCTGCTCGTCGCCCATCGCCCGCCCCCCGAAAGCGATCACCTTGCCCTTGAGGTCGCAAATCGGAATGACGAGCCGGTGGCGAAAGCGGTCGTAATAACCCTGGCCGCTACTTCTGGGAATGATCAGCCCGGCCTCTTCCACCAGCGAAGCCGGAAAGCGCTTCTGATCGACCAGGTAGGTATAGAGCGACTGCCAGCCCTCGGGGGCGAAGCCCAGGCGAAACTGACGAATCGTCTTTTCGCTAAGCGCCCGCGCCTCCAGCAGATACTGCCGCGCCGCCGCCCCGCGCTCGCCCCAGAGGGCGTAACTATAAAACTGGGCCGCCAGTTCGAGAATTTCGCCCAGTTGCTGCTGTTTGGAGAGCTTGCGGGTGTACTCGGCTTTTTGCTCGGGCCCCATGGTCTGCACCGGCACGCCGTAGCGGCGTGCCAACTCCAGCACCACCTCGCCAAAGGCGGACTTGTCCAGTTCCATGACGAACTTGAACACGTCGCCCGAGGCGCCACAGGCAAAGCACTTATAGATCTGTTTGCCCGGCGAGACATAAAAACTGGGGCTGCGGTCCTCGTGAAAAGGGCACAGTCCCTTGAAGTCGCGCCCCGCCTTGCGCAGGACCACCCGCTCGGAGACGACATCGACCAGATCCGCCTTAGCGCGGACCTCGTCGATGGTGCGTGGGTGTAACTGCGGGGCGCTCACAGAGATCGTGCCGGTGGAGGGAAATTATTGTAGCGTGAAAACTCCGATCAAAAGGGTTGAACCACACCATATCTGGGGCTGGGCTCCGACCGGTTTTATGATATGGACAATCATACACTGTTCGAGCGTGGTAGGATGACCCGCAAAGCAACCGGGGGGCTCAGCGGTGGTCAACGCGGACATTTTGGCGGAGGCGGCCGTCTGGGCAGCGTTGGCGCTGATCGCCTGGAACTTTCGGGGATTGGTGTCCCGGTTTCCTGCATTTTTCCTGGGGGTGCAAGATGCGGGCATTGCCCTGCCCACGCTCTACGCGCGCATTTTGATCGCGGCTCTGGCCTGCTGGGAGGTGCTCATCAACGCGGGCAAGGGCAATGTCCTGCCGCCGGTGTTCTTGATGGCGCTCACGGGCTACTTGCTTTTTGTCGGTTGGCGGGCGCAGGGAGAAGCGCACCTGCGCTGGTTGGGGCTGTACGCCGCCACGGTAGCGGTGGTGCTCTGCTGGCAGAGCTTGCCGCAGATCTGACCCTGGTAGAGTATTCGCGAAGTGCAACGCACCTGGAGGCAACCGTTTACACCGGTGTCAGCCGCCACCAGCCGAAGGGGTTAAACAGCAAATCTCCTTCTGCAAAGACCGTGCACGGTTCGGCCTCCAGCCGGTAGGTGGGATACTCCGGACCGGGGCTGAAGGTGCCGCCGCTTTCGAGCTTCGGATCTTCCAACAACAGATACTGCGCGAATCCCTGCAAGGCCACCGCCGCTTCGTCCGGGGGCAGCGAGCCCGGCACCGAGGCGTCGCGCGCGCCCAAGTTGTGCATGCCGCAGGAGTAGAACAGGTCGTCGCCGCGCACCAGGGTGACGTAGCCCTCAAACAGGGCGAGCACTCCCTTTTTGCCGATCAGTTCCCGCCAGCCCTCGGCGCTGTGGGAGAGGCCCGACGACTCGACTTTGACGGCAAGACCGCCCGCTTTGCAGACTTCGCCGGCGACGTCCATCATTTTCTGGGCGGCATCCACCGAACCGCCCGGGCCGACCAGATAGAGCGTGAAAGTGTGGGCCTCGATGGCTCCCAGCAACGCCTCGCTGTGGCAGCTATTGGCCGACAGCTCAAAAGCCCGCCTGAGGTCCGGGTCGTGCTCGACCACTTCTAGTTCGACGATCAGATCGCTCTGGGTGTCGATGAGCACCGCCCCGGCAAAAAACAGTCGCTCGCTGCTGCCGATGATCGCCCGGCCGATCTGATCGGTATCCGGCCACGGCCCTGGAATGCCCAGGACGATCTCGACGGGATTGCCGGTGGTGGCGGGTGCTTCCATGGGATGGGAAAATCCGTAAATTTACGTAACGTCTCGCAGTTTATCACCCATGGGCGTTTCTTTCTGAAAATGGCAGCTTCCGATACGGATCTGGAGGCTCGCTTAGACTAAAAAGTGATGCCCAGACCCGCAAGCGTAGCGAGACACCCGCGATGAATTTGACCAATAAAATCTTGCAAACCCACCTGATGAGCGGCGAATTGCGGCCCGGCTGCGAAATCGGCATCCGCATCGACCAGACACTGACCCAGGATGCCACCGGCACGATGGCCTATCTACAATTCGAAGCGATGGGATTGCCGCGGGTGCGCACGAAGCTGTCGGTTTCCTACATCGATCACAACATGTTGCAGACGGGCTTCGAGAACGCCGACGATCATCGCTACTTGCAGTCGGTGGGCCAGAAGTACGGCATCGTCTTCTCGCGCCCGGGCAACGGCATTTGCCACCAGGTGCACCGCGAGCGCTTCGCTGTGCCCGGTCAGACGCTGCTGGGTTCCGATTCGCACACGCCCACCTGCGGCGGCCTCGGCATGCTCGCCATCGGCGCGGGCGGGCTCGACGTGGCGGTGGCGATGGCGGGCGAGCCTTACTTTATTCCGATGCCGAAGGTGCTGGGGGTGAGACTGACCGGCACCCTGCAGCCCTGGTGCTCGGGCAAGGACGTCATCTTGGAGATGCTCCGGCGGCTCACCGTCAAGGGCGGCACCGGCCGCATTGTCGAATATACCGGTCCGGGGGTCGCCTCGCTGAGCGCCTCCCATCGCTTCACAATCACCAACATGGGTGCCGAACTCGGGGCGACTACCAGTGTCTTCCCGTCCGACGAAGTCACCCGCCGCTTCCTGGCCGCCCAGGGCCGCGAAGCCGACTGGGTGCCCCTCGCCGCCGATCCGGACGCCACCTACGACGAAACGGTCGAAATCGACCTCGACACCCTGGAGCCGCTGACCGCCTGTCCCTCCAGTCCCGACAACGTCGTGGGCGTGCGCGCGGTGGCGGGGACACCCGTGGTGCAGGTGTGCATCGGCTCGTGCACCAACTCCAGTTACGAAGATCTGGCCACCGCCGCGCTGTTGCTGCGCGGCAGGCGCGTGCACCCGAACGTCTCGATGACGGTCACCCCCGGTTCCAAGCAGGTCTTCGAGATGATCGTCCGCGACGGCTATTTCGCCGATTTGATTGCCGCCGGTTGCCGCATTCTCGAATCGGCCTGCGGGCCGTGCATCGGCATGGGTCAGGCTCCTCCCACCGGCGGTGTCTCGGTGCGCAGCTTCAACCGCAACTTCAAGGGCCGCTCCGGCACCGCCGACGATCTGGTCTATCTGGCGAGCCCCGAAGTCTGCGTCGCCTGTGCCCTCACCGGTGAGATCACCGACCCGCGCACGCTGGGCATCGAGCCGATTGCCATGGCCACCCCCGGGCAGTTTCTGATCAACGACAACATGCTCGTCTTCCCGCCCGCCGACGGCAAAGCCGTCGAAGTGCTGCGCGGTCCCAACATCAAGCCGGTGCCGCTGGGCGAACCGCCCGCCGCTGCGTTGGAGGCACCCGTTTTATTGAAACTGGGGGACAATATTTCCACCGACCACATCATGCCGGCGGGGGCCAAGGTTTTGCCTTTGCGCTCCAATATCCCGGCCATCGCCGAGTTCGTCTTTATGCGCGTCGATCCGACTTTTCCTGAGCGCGCCCGGGCCGTCGGCCATTCGCTGGTTGTGGGCGGGAGCAACTACGGCCAGGGTTCCTCGCGCGAACACGCCGCCCTCGCCCCGATGTACCTGGGCGTGCGGGCGGTGATCGTCAAGTCCTTCGCCCGCATCCACCGCGCCAACTTGATCAATTTCGGCATCCTGCCTCTCACCTTCGCGGACGAGGCCGACCACGACGGGGTCGATCAAGGCGACCAGTTGCGCCTCGAAGGGATTGCCGAGGGTCTGACGACCGGCCACTTCACCGTCGCCAACCTCACCAAGGGCACGAACTTCCGGGCCGACGCCCAGCTCACCGAGCGCGAGCGCGAGGTGATCCTGGCGGGCGGTCTGCTCAACAAGATCAAAAGCGAACAGACCGAGACGGCGGCGGTATAACAGCTCCAGGTTCAAAAGTCGCGCGCTTTTTCAGCGCGCACTTTCTCCGCGCACCTGGCCGGCGCCGGCGCTGTCGGCGTGGAATTTCGCAATCGTCTGCTGGGTTTGCCAGTGGCGGCTCATATTACCCTGGATTTTGTACAGGGTGGCTGCTTTGTGCAGATCGAGCAATCCTGTGCCTACCGCCTGCATCTTGCAGTGGGCCAGCCCCCGGTTGCTGTAAGCTTCTGCGTAATCCGGCTGCAAATGAATGGCTCGGGAGTATCCCTCGATCGCTTCTTGCTTGTGGCCCAGCCGGTAGTGGGCGTTGCCCCAGTTGAAATGGGCTTTGGCGTCGCGCGGGCTCAGGTGCACCACCCGAGTAAAATCTTCGAGCGCCCCCTGGCTGTTTCCCAGTTGGGAGCGGGCTGTACCCCGATTGAAATACGCTTCGCTGAACTCCGGCTTGAGGGTGATGGCGTGGGTGTAATCCTCGAGGGCCCGGATTTTGTTGTTGAGACGGTAGTAGGCGTTACCTCGGCCGCAGTACGCCTCGGGGCAGTTTGATTGCAGTAGAATGGCCTGGGTATAGTCGGAGATGGCTCCGTCATAATTGCCAGCTTGAGCCTTTTTCATCCCCCGCTTGATCCAATCAGCAGCACTCATCCGACTACACACGCAGCGAAACTATCTCCACGCTAACTAGAAAAAATCAGAAACCCGCCGAATTCTGGTTTATCTTTACTTGTGGACCAGGTGTCCACCTCCAAGGCGGTGCCCCATCATCCAGGGGAAACGATGGTCCGCTACAAAATTGCTGCCTTCGAGCCGCGCTGTCACGAAGCCTGGGTGTGGTGGGACGCTTCGCGGCGCGGTTTTCGCGGCGAAATTCATTGCAAAGGCACCGACGCCGATCCCCAGGACTCTTATGTTCTGCACGTTGGCGCCGATGCTTCCATTGCCACCGTTCAAGCCCTTGTCGAGGCGATCGGCAGCTACGCGAGCCTGGATATCGAACAAAAAGTGCAGTTGCTTCAGGATAAAGCGGCGACCCCCTTGCCCCTGTCGCAGCGTGTCGATGCCTGGGTGCGGCGGTTCAAAAGCGTGGTGCGGATTTTGTGGCGAATGCGGCCGTGATCTTGTTCCCTAGCGACAAAGGTCGATATTGAACCAGGAGCGGCCATGAGTAACCACGACCCCATCGATCCCGAACTGGAACTGTTCGAGGAGTCGGTACAGATGGACGAACAAGGCGACGGCGATACGGTCGGAGGAGGGATGTACGCCGATAGCGACATGTTTTTGGCCAGAAGTGTTGAATCAGTGAACGCTTGCACACAGTTCGAGGGGCCAGACCCTGCGCCTCCAGCTGCCCAGCAATTTTCCCAGCCAATGCACATAACTGACTTCCTGACACATACAACATTGCAAG
>JAESGW010000259.1_pt1 | contig 82620 bp, 74 predicted proteins | sample 9269791 | NCBI WGS metagenome assembly JAESGW01 (sample SAMN16773120, study PRJNA677053) | algae metagenome | isolation source: Aphanocapsa lilacina HA4352-LM1 and co-occurring heterotrophs from near cave... | place: USA: Maniniholo cave, near Haena, Kauai, HI | collected 2009-07-28 | reverse complement strand
GGTGGGGGGGGCGGGGGGGGGGGGGGGGGGGGGGGGGGGGGGGGCCGGCGGCGGGCCCCCCCCCCCCCCCCCGCCCCACGCGCTGAACGTAGATCGTGCCACACGCACTATAGTGCGCGGCTGGGGCAGCATCTGACCGTGGGTTCCCCCCTCCCACCAGCCTTTCGGCTGGTCCCCCCTCCCCCGCAGGCGGGAGAGGGTGCGCCGACTGCGCTTTCAGTGGATGATCGTAGGTATCCGGCGGTGCCACAGCACCCCCTCGCCCCTCTGGGGAGAGGGCGGCGGATGAGGCCGAAGGCGTCATCCGTGGGGTGAGGGGCGCCAAGCCCGCTGAGGGTCAGTATCGCGGGGATGATGGTACGGCCGGTGTGCTTGGCTGCCCCTCACCCTGACCCTCTCCCTCCTAGGGGGCGCTATTGCGCCCCCTAGGAGGGGCGAGGGGACGATGGGGTGCCGCCGGTGTTTATCTACCAGCTGCTCGCCGTGCCAACTGCACGGCACCTTCCACTGGCGCATCGTGCAGCACATGCACCTGCAGCCGCGGATGCCGCCCGGTCACTGCCTGCTCGAACGCCTCGCGCAACCTTGGCTGGTTGACGATGACGCTGCCGGCGACGACGATGTCCGTGCCGGTAGCGCCGCGGGCCAGGAGTTGGTCGACCAGCGCAGCGAGGGCCTGGCCGCCTTCGGTAATCACCGCCCGCGCCAGCGCTGAGCCCGCGTCCGCCGCGGCGAAGATGGCCGGCGCATGCGGGGCCCAGTTGTCGACCGTGGGGTCGTCGTTGACGCGGCGGGTGAGGCGCTCGGCGTCGGCGACGCCGAAGGCGGCGATGAGGTGGCCGAGGAGGCCGTCGTCGGGCTTGCCTTCGTCGTTGGCGCGGAGCGCCGTGCGGGTGGCTTCGCGGACGAGGCCGGCGGCGCTGCCTTCGTCGCCGATGATCCAGCCCCAGCCGCCCGAGGCCATGAAGCGGCCTGCGGCATCGGCGCCGACGGCAATGGCGCCGGTGCCGGCGATGACGCCGATGCCGGTGGTGAAGCCGGCAGCGGCGACGATCAGCGAGGCGTCGTTGACCGCGGTGGTGTTGTAGCCAAGGGCTGCGAGCTCGCGCTCCAAAGTCTTGCCGGTTTCGGTGCGGTTGATGCCCTGGGCGCCGAAGGCCAGGGCGACGATTTTTGCGCCGATCGGGGTGTGCCGCGCCACCCGCTCGGCGATCCAGCGCGCTGCCTGGGGTTCCGGCTCGGCATCCCATTCGAGGCTCGGCTCGGTGACGTCGAGCATCCGGTGGCCAGCGAGATCTTCGAGGATCAGCTGGGTCTTGGTACCGCCGATATCGAGCGCGGCGATCAGATCGGTCATCTCAGGCGACCTTGGTGTCGGTGTGGAAGAAGACGAAGGCATCGGGGTCGACGCCGCGCAGCAGCGCCGTCTCGACCGCGAGACTCTGCATCACCAGGGCTTCGAGGATGGCGCGCTGGGCCGGCGACACCTGAGGCAGCCGGATCACCGCGAGGTTGGCTTCCTCCGGCACGTCGAGCGTGGTCAGCAGCAGGGTGGGGTGGCCGGCATGGGCGAGGGTGTGGGCCAAAGCCATCTCGCGTTCGTCGCCCATCAGGATGTGCGCGGTGCGGCCGGCCGATTCCATGGCGCCGTGGAGATACTGGCGCGACGAGAGGCCTGTGGCGGGGATGCGCGCCACTTCGCGCAGCAACAGGGCGCCGACTTCAGCCGAACCGGCGGAGGGCGCTGCAGCGGCGTAATCGACGCCGATGGCGTCGCGCAGCGGGGTGGCCAGCGCCACGGCGCGGGCAGCGATGACGGCCTCGAGGGCGCGGAACTTGGCCGGCAGCTCAGCCCAGGTCGGCTCGATCGTGCCCCCATCCCAGGCTTCGGCAATCATGCCGAGCGCGGCGATGGTGGCGGTGTAGCCGGTGGTCGAGGCGTAGCTGTCGGGGAGCTTGCCCAATGAAATGGTGGTGGCGGCGATCTCCGAGATCGGCGAGGGCGCGACATTGACCACGGCGAGCCGCAGGCTTGGCTCGATGGTGCGCAGCACGGCGAGGGTTTCGGAGCTGCGGCCTGATTGCGAGACGCCGATGATCGGGTGAGCGGATTGCGGGTAGGGCAGGGGATGCTCGCCGGCATTGAGGCGCCAGGCATGGATGCCGCGCGAGCGCAGAACCCAGACCGCTGCGGCCGAGGCTGCGAAGCTGGCACCGATGCCGAGAAAGATCGGGCCGGGGCCGCTGAGCGTTCCCGCGGCCGCGGCGCGGCGTACCTCGCCCGTTATCGCCGGCAGCGCCGCCTCGAGCTGGGCCGCCTGCGCGGCGCGGGCCTCGGCGAGGGAAATATAGCCTTTAACCAATTTCGTCCGTCTCCTGGGCGATGGCTCATCAGCTATCGCGGGCTTTCAGTATGATTGGGTTCAGCGCGCGCCGGGCTTGCGCGAGCGCGAGAACGACGTGCGCAGCCGGTAGCGATCGCCGACATAGCGCACCGTGGACGACAGCAGCGGCCGGCCGGCGCTGTCGACGATGCTCTGCCGCATCACGAGGATCGGGGTTTTCGGTTCGACTCCGAGGTGCTGGGCCAGCACCGCATCGGCGGCTTGCGCCTCGATGGTGGTTTCGCCGCGCGCGAGATCGACGCCGCTAGAGAGCAGCAGTTCGAACAGCGAGGCGGTGCGGAAATCGATGCCGGTGAGATCGGGCTTCAGCGTCGCGGCAAAGAACGAGGTATCGACCGCCACCGGCACGCCATCGAGCCGCCGGATACGATCGAGATGGAACAGCGGCGCGCCCGGCGCGATGGCCAGCGCCTCGGCTTCGTCGAGCGTCGCCGGCGCCTCGCTGGCGCGCAGCACGTCGGAGGAGGGGACGAGCCCCAGCCGGGCGGCGGTTTCGCTGAACGATTCCAGCGTATTGGGGAATTCCTTCGGCACTTCGGCCGAGACATACCAGCCGCGGCCATGCGAGGGCTTCAGCACGCCGTCCTCGACGAGGCTCTGTAGCGCCCGGCGCAGCGTCACCCGGCTGATCGACAGCTGGGCGAGCAGGTCGCGCTCGGCCGGCAGCCGGCCGCCATTGGCGATCTTGCCGGTCGAGATCTGATGCATGATCAGATCGGCCGCCTGCCGCCATAGCGGATCGGGCGAATCCTGATCGAGCACCAACTGTTCCGAGCCGTCACTCATCGGTTCACGCCACCTTTTCCCACTGGCCTGTCTTCATCGAGCGGTAGCACGCATCGATGATCCGGTTGACCACCACGCCATCCTCAAAGGTCTCGGACGGCGTGGTGCCGGCGGCGAAATGATCAATGAAATGCCGCATCTGCTGCGAGAAGCCATAGGCCCGAGTCTCCTCGGGCACAGGATATACCCAGCCGGTCTCGGCATCGGCCTTCTCGACGGTGTAGCCCACCGGGTTTTCGATAAAACCCCAGACCGGGCCGACCGAGCTGTCGGTGACGATGCGGCCGGCCGAGCCGACCAGCTCGTGCCGCAGCTGCATGCCGCCGCGCTCGATCCAGGACGATTCGATGGTGGCGATCTGGCCGCCCTCGAATTTCAGCAGCGCAATCGCCGCGTCCTCGCCGGTGGTCTTGTCCTTATGGGCCATGGTCGAGCCCCAGGCCATCACCTCGGTGACCTTGTTGTCCTTGCCAAAGAAGTGGCGGGCCGATTCCACCGTGTGGCAGCCCATGTCGAGCAGGGCGCCTCCACCGGCGGTTTCGGCATCCCAGAAATGCGGGGCGTGCGGACCGGAATGGCCCTCGCGGGCGCGCATGGTGAGGAGGTCGCCGATGCCGCCAGCTTTGACCATCTCATAGGCCTTGGCGACATTGGGCGAAAAAACCGAGCTTTCGGCATAGCCGTGCCAGACCCCGGCAGCGTTGGCGATATCGAGGATCTGCTGCGCCTCGGCCTCGGTGCGGGCCAAGGGCTTGGTGCAGATGATGGCCTTGCCGTGCCGCGCCGCGATCTCCACTGCCGCGAGATGGATCTCGTTGGGGAGCGCGATGATGACGATCTCGACGGCGGGGTCGGCGCAGAGCGCATCCATGGTCGGGTGCGCGGTCACGTTCCACTTCTTCGAAAAAGCGCCGGAGCGGGCCGGGTTGCGCGAATAGCAGGCGACGAGCTCGGCATTGCGCACGTCCAGCAGCGCATCCGCATATGACTCGGCGATGAACCCCGACCCCAGCAACCCAACCCCGATCATGCCCTGCTCCCTCTGATTGTTGCGATACCTCATAATACCAATAAGGCGCAATGACCATACCTCATGTGCAGAAAAATGACCACTTGTACCATCTGGTATTGTGAGGTATCGATCCTGTGACAGAGGGGCAAGTCGCTCGGATTTGATCCATGCGGCGCCGGGTGCGGCGGCCGCGCGTCAGGGGAAGGGAGAACAACAATGCAGATGAAACCGATATGGGCCCGGGCGGCCGGAGCCATGCTGGGCGGCTCGCTCATCGCGATGAGCAGCGCCGCGGTGGCCGAGAGCGTGACGCTGACGCTGGGTAGCTGGCGCACCGAGGATCTCGCCGTGTGGCAGGACAAGGTGCTGCCGGCCTTCGAGGCGGCGCACCCGGACATCAAGGTCGAGTTCGCGCCGGTCAACACCAACGAATACAACGCCGCGATGCAGTCGCAGATCGAGGGTGGGGCCGGTCCCGACCTGATCACCTGCCGGCCGTTCGATGTGAACAACGAGTGGATCAGCCGCGGCTATTTCTCGAAACTCGATGGCCTTGCCGGGCTCGAGAATTTCGATGCCACCGCCAGGGCGGCCTGGACGGTCGACGGCGCCACCTATTGCGTGCCGGTCGCCGCGGTGCTCGCCGGCTTCTACTACAATGTCGATATCTTCAACGAGCTCGGCCTCAAGGCGCCGACCACGGCAGCCGAGTTCACCGCGGTGCTGCAGGCGATCAAGGACAACGGCAAGTACACACCGCTCGCCGTCGGCTCGGCCGAATCCTGGCAGCTCGCCTATAACGGGCTCTACAGCATCGGGCCGGCCTACTGGAAAGGCGAGGAAGGCCGGCTCGGGCTGATCGATGGCACCAAGAAACTGACCGACGCCGATTTCGTTGCCGCAATCGCCGCGTTCCAGGCGTGGAAGCCATTCCTTCCCGCGGGGCAGGAGGCGCTGAGTTATTCCGACATGACGCAGCTCTTCACCCTGGGCAAGGCCGCGATCCTTCCCGATGGTTCGTGGAACATCAACCAGGTCACTTCGACCGGGCTCAATGTCGGGGTGTTCGGTCCGCCGGTAGTGGAAGCCGGTGGCCAGCGCTACCTGCAGGAAATGCCTGATATGGCGATCGGCATCAATGCGGCGAGCCAGAACCAGGACGCGGCCAGGACCTTCCTCGACTGGGTCGCCGGCCCAGAGTTCCAGCAGATCTATGTCAACACCGCGCCGGGCTTTTTCGCCATGAGCAACCAGCCGGTGAAGTATGACAATGCACTGGCCCAGGCCTTCGCCGATCTGAAGACCGGTGCGCTCTTGACGCCGCGCCTGGCGCTCGACCGGCTGAGCGCCGGCACGCCGCCGCTCGATGACGAAACCTGGCGTTTGCTGCAGGTGATGATGACCTCGGACATGACCCCCGAGGCCGTCGCCGCCGAGCTGCAGGCCGGGCTTTCGTCCTGGTACTCGCCGCAGTCGGCGCAATAGCGCAGATCTCGGCAGCGCGTGCCGCGCCCTCCCGGTCGGCGCGCGCTTTTTTGTCGAGGGTGGAACACTCGCCGGAGGGCCTCCCTCCCCCTTGGGGGGAGGGATTGAGGGAGGGGGTGGTGCAGTCAGCACCGAGGCCGCCTCACCACCCCCACCCCCCACCCCTCCCCTCAAGGGGGAGGGGAGCAGAAGGCTCGAGGGAATGAACCAGTCACTCTTCCACCGTCACAATCGGAAGGCTCCCGCGTGATACGTCCTGCCACGGCTCGCCGTAGCCTCATGCTCTTCGTCCTGCCGGCCCTCGCCATCTACCTGGGCTTTGCGGTGCTGCCGCTGCTCATCTCGATCTTCATGAGCCTGTTCGATACCGGCAAGTCGGGGACCGGCTTCATCGGTCTCGGCAACTATCTCTACCTGTTCACCCAGCCGGTGGTCAGCGCCCGGTTCTGGAATGCGCTGCTCAACAATTTCAAGTACTTCGCCATTCATGTTGCCGTGGAGATTCCGATCGGGCTGCTGCTCGCGGCGCTGCTCACCGGCGGAACGCTCAACCGCAGCGAGGGGATTTACCGCACGCTGCTGTTCATCCCGGCGACGCTGTCGGTGGTGATCGTCGGCTTCATCTGGCGGCTGATCATCAACCCGCTCTGGGGCCTCGTCGGCTTCCCGCTGCTCGGCAACCAGATCACTGCGCTGCCCACCATCTCGTTGATGGGGGTGTGGCAATATCTCGGCATCCCGATGGTGTTCCTCTATTCGGCGCTGATCGCGGTGCCCAACGACGTGGTCGAGGCGGCGCGCATCGATGGCGCGAGCCCATGGCGGATCTTCTGGGGCATCAAGTTCCCGCTGATCCTGCCGCAGTTCGGGCTGATCGTGATCCTCACCTTCATCTGGACCTTCAACGGGTTCGACCTGGTGTTCGCGCTCAACGGCTCAGCGCCCGGCCCGAACTATTCGACCGATATCCTCGGCACCTTCTTTTACCGCACCTTTTTCGGCTCGAGCGGCCAGGTGGCCGATCTCGATCTCGGCGCCACCGTCGCCACCGTGATCTTCACCCTGATGCTGTGTGTCACCGCAGCCTATTTCTGGCTGGTGCAACGCCGGCTCAAGGCGCACGCGGTTTGAGGGGCAGGGGCATGACCACGATGACCACAGAACTCGCCCACGAAACCCGGCTCCTGAGGGAGCGCCGCCGCTGGAATGTCGAGCGCATGGCGGTGCACGCCGTGCTGCTCGCCTTCGTCGTCCTGGCGCTCGGGCCGATCCTCATCGTCATCCTCAATTCGCTGAAGACCACGCCGGCGATTTTCGGCGGGCCGTTCGCGCTGCCCACCGCCGAGACCTTCAGCCTCGCCGGTTACGAGCGGGTGCTGACCCGCGGCAATTTCCTCGCCAACTATCGCAACAGCCTCATCGTCACGCTGGTCTCGGTGGTGCTCACCGTTGGGCTCTCGACCCTCGCCGCCTTCGCGCTGGTCGAATACCGGGTGCGCTTCGTGCCACTGCTGGCCGGGCTGTTCATCGTCGGCGTCATGCTGCCGATCCGGCTCGGCACCATCCCGCTGATCCAGATCATGATTGCCCTCAAGCTGATGGATACGCTGTGGGCGCTGATCCTCGTCTATACGGCGATGAGCATCCCGCTCGGCGTCACGCTGATGATGACCTATTTCCGCACTGTGCCGGATGAGCTGAAGGAAGCGGCGCGGGTTGATGGGGCCAGCGAGTTCCGCACCTTCCTGATCGTCCTGCCGCTGGTGCGGCCGGGGCTCGCGGCGGTCGCTACCGTCACCATGCTGCCGATCTGGAACGATTTGTGGTTCCCGCTGATCCTCGCGCCGGGCAAGGCCAACCAGACGGTGACGCTGGGGGTGCAGCAGTTCGTTGGCCAGTTCCTCAACGATTATCCGGCGCTGCTCGCGGCGCTGACGCTCGGCGCCCTGCCGCTGGTCGTGCTCTTCACCATCTTTTCCCGCCAGTTCATCCGCGGGCTCAGTGCCGGCTACGGCAAATGAGCCAGCATCCCTAGTTTCGAGACGAGGCGATTGCCATGACCCAAGTTCACGAAGGCCACCATCAACCCCACGCGGCCCATGCCGTTTCCCATGGGGTGGCAGCGCTGCCGCCGCCGCGTTACCTGCAGGCGCTGGCGCCGCTCAGCCCGGCTGAGATCAACGCCGCGGTGACAGTGATCAAGGCCGATGCCGAGCTCGGGCCCGGCGCGCTCTATGGCAATCTCGACCTGCGCGAGCCGACGCCTGACGAATGGCGCGCCCACCTTGCCGGTACGCAGCTGAAGCGCGAGGCGCGGCTCAACATCTCGCATAAGGATCGTCCGGGCGTCTGGATGGTGATCGTCTCGCTCGATGCCAATACCATCGTCTCGCGCCGGCATTTCCCCACCGCCAAATCCGCCTTCCAGGTCGAGCAGCTGCTCGATGTCGAGCGGGTGGTGAAGGCCGATCCGCGCTTCGTCGAAGCCTGTCGCAAACGCGGCATTACCGACATGACCGGGGTGTGCGTCGACAGCTGGTCGGGCGGCAATTTCGGCGATGCCGGCGAGGAGGGCCATATGGTCTCCTATGCCCATTGCTGGCTGCGGCTCTATGCCAACGAGAATTTCTATGCCCACCCGATCGACGGACTGAACGTCGCCGTCGACGTCAAGACCGGCGAGGTGCTGCGCATCGACGATCACGGCGGCCCGCCGATCCCGATGGCCGATATTCCCTATGATCCTGAGTTCATGCCGCCGGCGCGGGCGCCACTGAAGCCGCTCAATGTCATCCAGCCCGAAGGCACCAGCTTCACCATGGATGGCCACGCCATCGCCTGGGACCAGTGGACGCTCGGCATCGGCTTTTCGCCGCGCGACGGCATAATCCTCCACGATATCCGCTACGCCGGCCGGCCGGTGGTGCGGCGGGCGGCGCTGGGCGAACTGGTGGTGCCCTATGGCTCGCCGGAGCGCGGGCACTATCGCAAGAACATCTTCGATATCGGCGAATATGGCTTCGGCAAGTTCAACCACTCGTTGAAGCTCGGCTGCGATTGCCTTGGCGCCATTCATTATCTCGATAGTCACTATTGCGGGCTCGATGGCAGCCTGATCACCATCGAGAAGGGCATCTGCATCCATGAGGAAGATACCGGAATCCTCTGGAAGCACTGGGATTTCCGCGCCGATCGCACCGAACTCAGGCGCGGCCGGCGGCTGGTGATCTCCTGCGTCAACACGGTCGGCAACTACGAGTATGCGCAGTACTGGTATCTCGACCAGGCCGGCGAGATCAGCTTCGAGGTGAAGGCCACCGGCATCGTCAACACGATGGCCTGCCTGCCGGGCCAGCCCAGCAAATATGTGAGCGAGGTGGCGCCGGGGCTGACCGCGCCGATCCACCAGCACATCTTCTGCGCGCGGTTGGATATGGCACTGGATGGTGGCGGCAACAGCCTCGTCGAGGTCAACAGCTTTGCCGAGCCGGTAGGGCCGAACAATCCGCACGGCAATGGCTTTTACGCCACCGAGACGGTGCTGAAGACCGAGCTCGAGGCTGGCCGCCGCGCCAGCGCCGAGACGCATCGCACCTGGAAGGTGATCAACCCCAATAAGCTCAACGCCGTGGGCAAACCGGTCGGCTATCGGCTGCACGCCACCGATTGCGTGACGCCATTCCTCGCCGAGAACGGGCCCTCGGGCCAGCGCTCCAACTTCATCCGCAACCATGTGTGGGTGACGCCTTTCCACCCGGACGAGCGCTATCCGGCGGGCGAGTATGTCTGCAATTCCGACGGCTCGGACGGGCTGGCCGAAATCGTCAAGCAGAACCGGCCGGTGGAGAACACCGACATCGTGGTCTGGCACTGCTTCGGGCTGCACCACGTGGTGCGGCCGGAGGATTTCCCGGTGCAGCCCACCATGTCGGCGGGGTTTGCGCTGATGCCATCGGGGTTCTTCAACCTCAACCCCTCCAACGACCTGCCGCGCGAAACCAATACGGCGAGCGTATTGGCGGACGGCAGCGTCGCCTGCCACTGCTGATGCACCAGGGCGTGGGCGCAGGGGCGGGGTATAGAACCGAAGCAGACGGCCCCCTCCCGGCCCTGCCCATGAAGGGGGAGGTGAAGAGTCGAGGCTCCGTCTTCTATCGTGCCCGACGCACCGGCGGGGCACCTCCCCCTTCATGGGGGAGGATGGGAGGGGGCCGTCTCTCTCAGTCAGCTGCAGGAACCCCACCACCGCCGGCGCAAGCGCCATGGCCCGCCCTCGCCGCCGTCGCAGGTGCGACGGCGCTGGGCTGGTCAGGGCTGGTGGTCGTCGCGGCCACCGGGATCGAGGCGCTCTGCGGCGGCAGCGGGCTGGGGCTTGAGCTGGGCATAGCGCTGATGTGGGGACTGATGGCGGCGACGATGATGCTGCCCTGCGCCGTGCATGACATCGCCGAGGCCGCCCGGCACGGGTGGCGGTCGGCAGCGCGGCTGGCGCTCGTCTGCATCGCGCCAACGACGGTGCTGGCCATCGGCCTGGGGCTGGCGTGGACGCCGATGGCGCTCGGCACGCCGGCGCTGTTGGCGATCGCCGGCATTGCATTGGTGGCCGAGGCGGCGCTGCCGGCCTGGCCGATGCGGCTCGGCGCAGCGGTGGCGATGGTTGCCTTGCAGCTGATCGGCGGCATGGAGCTCGGCTGGATGGCGCTTTCAGCCATCTGGATGCTGGCCCTGGCGTTGGCACCGGCGCGCCGGCTGGTCACCCTCGCCGCGGGTGCCGCGCTGCTCGGGCTGGCCGTGGCCTGGAGTTTGTGACGTCCGCCGAACGGACGCCGAAATGAGGAGGAAAAGCGTGCCGCTCAAATCGATCAACCCGGCGACCGGCCAGCCCATTGCCGATTACCCTGCCGACAGCGCTGCCGAGATCGAGCGGAAGCTCGCGTCGGCCTGGAGCACCTGGCAGAGCTGGAGCCAGACACCGCTCACCGAGCGCAGCGCGCTGATGGCGCGGATCGGCGACCTGCTCGAGCAGCGTGCTGATGACTATGCGACGTTGATTACCCAGGAGATGGGCAAGCCCATCGGCGAGGCGAAGGCCGAGGTGCTGAAAGCCGCCTCGGGGGCCCGGCATTTCGCCGCGGAGGGGCCGGCCTATCTGGCCGACCAGCCGATCGCGGGCACGCCGTCGCTGGTGCGCTATCAGCCGCTCGGCCCGATCTTCGGCATCATGCCGTGGAACCTGCCGTTCTGGCAGGTGCTGCGCTTCTTCATCCCGACGGCGCTGGCCGGCAATGTGGTGCTGGTCAAGCACGGCGAGACGGTACAGGGGGCGGCCCACGCCATCGAGCAACTGGTGCGCGACGCCGGCGGCCCGGCCGGACTCTATGCCAACCTCGCCATTCCCAACGAAACCATTGCCGACGAGGCTCGGAAGATCGTGCTCGACGAGCGGATCCGCGCGGTGACCCTCACCGGCTCAACCAAAGCTGGCCGTGCCGTGGCGGAAGCGGCGGGTTCGGTGGGGAAGAAAGTGGTGCTCGAGCTCGGCGGCTCGGACCCGTTCATCGTCTTTGCCGATGCCGAACTGGACAAGGCCATCAAGCTCGGGGTGGTGTCGCGTTACTCCAACAATGCGCAAAGCTGCATCGCTGCCAAGCGCTTCCTCGTCGAGCGCAGCGTGTTCGACGCCTATGTCGAGGGCTTTGCTTCGGCGGCCGCTGCCTTGGCGATCGGCGACCCCGCCGACCCCACTACCAAGCTCGGCCCGATGGCGCGCGCCGACCTGGTCGACACCACCGAACGGCAGGTGCGCGACGCCGTGGCGGCCGGAGGCAGGGTGGTGCTCGGCGGTAAGCGCCGCAGCGGCCCCGGGCACTACTACGAGCCGACGGTGATCGTCGGCGTCGACCCCAAGGCTCCGATCGTCGCCGAGGAGTTTTTCGGTCCGGTGGCGCTGCTGTTCCCGTTCTACAGCGAGGACGAGGCGGTGAGCCTTGCCAATGCCACCGAATATGGCCTCGGCGGTGCGGTATGGAGTTCCGATGCAAGCCGCGCGCAGCGCGTTGCCGACCGGCTGGAAGCCGGCGCGGTGTTCATAAACGATTTCGTCCGCTCCGACCCGCGCGCGCCGTTCGGCGGGGTGAAGGGCTCAGGGTTCGGGCGAGAGCTCGGGGCGTTGGGGGCGCGGGAGCTGACCAATGCCAAGCTGGTTTGGGGGAGTTAGGGCGGCACTCTCGTGTTACGGTCGAAGTACCGGCGGTGGTCTCGCGTCCCCTCGCCCCTCTGGGGAGAGGGTCAGGGTGAGGGGTGCCAAGCACACCAGCCTCTGAGTCTTCAGGTGGGCCCAACAGCTAGCTCCGGCGCGCTTGGCGCCCCTCACCCCAGCCCTCTCCCCAGAGGGGCGAGGGGGCGTTGTGGCGCAGCCGGTGCACCGACCTCTCGTTCCGCGACAGCCCTCAAAGCAACCGCCGCAACACCGCAAAGCTCCCCTCGTCCATCTGCGCCACGTTGAAGCGCATGAATCCCCCGGCGGTCTGGGTGGCGCTGAAGGCGTTGCCGGGGGCCAGCACCATGCCTTCGGCCAAAGCGGCACGGGCGAGTTCGGCGCTGTCGCGGCCATCGGGCAACTGGCACCAGAGGAACATGCCGGCGCGGGGTTCGAGCCAGGGGGTGATGCCGAGTTCCGAGAGCCGCTCGCCGACGCTGCGACGGGCCCGCTCCAGCCGGGTGCGTATCGCCTCGGCGTGGCGTTGAAAGCGCCCATCACTGAGCACGCTCAGCACCAGCTCCTCGTTGAGCCGGGCGCCGCCGAACATGGTGGCGATCTTCAGTTCGATCAGCGGCTCGAGCCAATCGCGCTTCACCGCGATGAAGCCGCAGCGCACCGAGGCTGAGAGGGTTTTGGAGAAGCTGCCGATCTCGATCACCCGGTCGAGCCCGTCGAAGCCGGCGAGCCGTGGCGCCGGGCTGTGCTCGAAATCGGCGAAGATATCGTCCTCGATGATCACCAGCCCATGCTGGTCGGCGAGCTTGAGCACGCGGTGCGCGGTGACCGGCGAGAGTGTTGCCCCGGTAGGGTTATGGACTGCCGAATTGGTGATGTAGAGGCGCGGCCGCTCGGCCGCGAGTGTCGCGGCGAAGGCCTCGAGGTCGGGGCCGGTTGGGGTGTAGGGCACGCTGACGATGCGCACCCGATGGGCGCGCAGCAGCGCCTGGAAGTTGAAGTAGCAGGGGTCGTCGACCAGCACGGTATCATCAGGCTCGAGCAGGAAGCGGCAGATCAGGTCGATGGCCTGGGTGCCGCTTTCGGTCAAAACGATCTGGTCGGGCGGCGCCTCGACGCCACGCTCGCCCAGCCGCCGGCTGATTAGCCGGCGCAGCGGCGGCAGCCCGAGCGGCGAGCCGTAGCTGGCCAGGCTATCGACAGCGGCGCGGGAGGCGGTGCGCAGGGCCTTCCTGAGGCTCTGTTCGGCCATCCAGGCGGCCGGCAGCCAGCCGCAGCCGGGTTTGGGCACGGCATCGTCGGCCTCGAGCGATTGCCGCGACACCCAGAGCGGGTCGATCGCCCGATCGAGTTTTGGCCCCACCGCCGAGAGCAGCATCGGCGCCAGTTGCGGGGCGACGTAAAAGCCCGAGCCGGGACGCGAGACGATCGCCCCCTCGGCCACCAGCCGGCCATAGGCCTCGACCACCGTCGATACCGAGACGTCTGAGGATTTGGCCAGCGCCCGCACCGAGGGCAGACGGGCCCCGGCGACGAGGCTGCGCGAAGCGATGCGGGCCTGCATGGTCGACATGACGTGCTCGATACGGCCTTGCGGGGCGGGGTGTGTTGTGCCTGTGACCATAACAGTTTGCTCAAACTGTACTGGACTGTAGCTGGTGCTGTCGGTTGCGGCAACCGATAAGGCGACGGGGAAGGTTGTTGGTTTTGTCGCGCTTTCGAACCGGAAAAGTCTGCAACTTTTCCTGAAAGCGCTCCGCGGGAGTGCGCCATGGACCGGTCGACGAGCGGTTGGATCAACGGGCTGATCGGGGTGATCATCTTTTCGGGCTCGCTGCCGGCGACGCGGCTCGCGGTCGCGGCCTTCGATCCGGTATTCCTGACCGTCGCCCGCGCCGGCATTGCCGGGCTGCTCGGGCTCGGACTGTTGCTGGTGTGCCGGCAGCCCCGGCCAAGGGCGAGCGACCTTACCTCGCTGACCATCGTCGCCTTCGGCGTGGTGGTCGGCTTTCCGCTGCTGACGGCCCTGGCGCTGCAGCACGTCACCTCGGCGCATTCCATCGTCTTTATCGGGCTGTTGCCGCTCTCGACGGCGATCTTCGGGGTGATCCGCGGCGGCGAGCGGCCGAAGCCGGCGTTCTGGGCCTTCTCGTTGGCCGGGAGCCTCTTGGTTGCCGGCTTTGCGCTGGCGCAAGGTGGTGAGGCGTCGCCGCTCGGCGATGGGCTGATGCTCGCGGCGATCATCGTTTGCGGGTTGGGCTATGCCGAGGGGGCGAAGCTGTCGCGCACGCTCGGCGGCTGGCAGGTGATCTCGTGGGCGCTGCTGCTGTCGCTGCCGCTGATGGCGGTGCTGACGGTGGTGTATTGGCCGGCGACGTTCGCCCCCGTCACCCTGCCGGCCTGGCTCAGCCTCGGCTATGTGGCGCTGTTCAGCATGCTGATCGGCTTCGTGTTCTGGTATCGCGGCCTCGCGCAGGGCGGCATCGCGGCGGTGGGGCAGTTGCAGTTGCTGCAGCCGTTCTTCGGCCTCGCCCTGGCGGCGGGCCTCCTGGGCGAGGCCGTGACGCCGGCCATGCTGCTGGTGACCGTGGCGGTGATCGGCTGTGTCGCCGGGGCGCGGCGGTTTGCACGGTAATCGTGCCGGCGCGGGTAGCGCGGCGGCAGTCGCCGACACGATGTCTCTGGAATTCTGTCGCAATCGATCGGCGATGCCGCATTGCCAACAAAGTTGTGGTTCGCATTCGTCGACGCAGAGCGGTGGTGCGGCAAGCAATGTACAAGTTACTGGAGCGGTCGGCGCCGCTGGAGGTCTTGCGGACGGTAAAGGAGCGCATGGCTGCCGGGCATGGCGGAACTGTGCTGATCGAGGGCGAGGCCGGCATCGGCAAGACGACGCTGCTGCAAGAGTTCACCGGGCGCCATGCCGGCGAGTTCAAGGTGGCGTGGGGGTGGTGCGAGGCGCTGTTCACCCCGCGCCCGCTGGGGCCGTTGCACGATATGGGCCGCACCATGGGCCCCGCCATTGCGGCGCTGCTCGAGCAATCGGCGGCGCCCGATCGGCTGTTCCCGGCCCTGCTCAACAGGCTGCAGGATGATGACGAGCCGCTGGTGCTGATCTTTGAAGATGTGCACTGGGCCGACAACGCAACGCTCGACCTGGTCAAGTATCTCGGGCGCCGTATCGGGCTGCTGCGCGCCATGGTGGTGGTGACGGCACGAAGCGACGAGATCGGGCCGACGCACCCTCTGTCGTACGTGCTGGGGGATCTGCCGGCGGCGGCGGTAACCCGCGTCAAGCTCGGGCCGTTGTCGCCGGCGGCAGTCAAGGAGCTGGCCGTCGATGCCGGTCGGCCGGGCGACGATCTCTATCGGGTCACGGCCGGTAACCCGTTCTTCGTGACCGAACTGCTGGCAACGGCCGAGGGGGAGCCGGGAAGCGTACCGGATTCGATCCGTGACGCGGTCTGGTCGCGGCTGGCGCGCCTCACCCCGGGTGAGCGGGATGTACTCGAGATGATGAGCATCGTGCCCGGCAACATGGAGCTCGGGCTGATCAAGGCGCTGCTCGGCCCGGAGGCCGATGACCTGGTCGATATGGCGGTCGGGCGGGGGCTGCTGCGGCGCGACCCGCAGGGCGACGTGTCGTTCCGGCACGAGCTGGCGCGGCAGGCGACGCTCGACCGGCTGTCGTCGAGCCTGCAGCGCTCGCTCCATGCCAAAGTCGAGGCGGCGCTCGCCGCCTTGCCGGGGCAGGATGGCATGCTGCAGCTGGCGCGGCGGGTGCACCATGCCGCGGGGGCAGAGGACGGGGCCGGCGTGCTGGCACTGGCGCCGCGCGCTGCGGCGCAGGCCTCGCAGCTGGGTGCCCATCAGCAGGCGGCATCGTTCCTGTCGACCGCGCTGCAATATGCCGATCTCGCCGAGCCGGCGGTCGCAGCACAGCTGCACGAAAGCTGGGCCTATGAGGCGAGCCTGGGGCTGTTCGACTACAATGCCATCATCGCGAGCCATCACCGGGCCATCGCCATCTGGCGCGAACTGGGCAACAGCGCCAAGGTCAGCCTCAATTACCGCCTGCTGTCGCGCCTGCACTGGCGCCGCGGCGAAGGGATGGAGGCGCGCAACTTTGCCGATCTCGCGGTCGAGGAGGTGGAGGGCACCGGGCCAGGGCCCGAACTCGCCATGGCCTACAGCACCCGCTCGCAGCTCAGGATGCTGCACTACCGCTTTGCCGAGGCGATCGAATGGGGGTGGCGCGCCATCCGGCTGGCCGATGAACTCGGGGTCATCGAGACCCGCGTGCACGGCCTCAACAATGTCGGCACCGCGATGCTGTTCGATGGCCGCCCCGGCGGGCGGGAGGTAATGGAGGAAGGCCTGGCGCTGGCGCTCAAGCACGGCTTCCATGACCATGCGGCCCGTGCCTACACCAACTTTTCCGAACACGCCGTGGTCTCGAAGGATTTCGAACTGGCCGAGCGGTTGCTGGCCGAAGGGATTGCTTTTGCGGCGCGACATGACCTCGATTCCTCGACCCAGTACCTGCTCGGGCGACAGGCGCAGCTGCGGATGGAACAGGGGAGGCTCCGCGAAGCCGAAACCATTGCGCAAGGTGTCATCGGCATGGAGCGACTGCCGGTGGTGATGCACCTGCCGGCGCTCACGGTGCTTGGCCGCGTGCGCATGCGGATGAACCAGCCGGACGGTGAACGGATCCTGTTGCGGGCGCTCGAGGAGGGACTGCCGACGGGTGAGCCGCAGCGAATCTATCCGGTGCGCATAGCGCTCGTCGAAACCGCCTGGCTGAAGGAAGACCTGGCGGGCGCCCGCCAGCAACTCATCGAGCTGACTGGGATCGAACTCAATGGGCTGAGGGCCTGGGACCTGGGTGAGCTCGCCGCCTGGTGGCTGCGCTGCCAGATGCCGGGCGACATACCGGTGCAACTGAGAGAGCTGCCGTTGCCGTGGGCGCTGGAACTCGAGGGGCAACCGGCGCGGGCGGCCGAAGCGTGGAGCAAGCTCGGCCTGCCCTACGAGGCGGGGATTGCGCTGCTGCGGGTGGAAGGACCGGAAGCGGCTATGGCGCTTGGCCAGGCGATCGCCACGTTCGAGTCCATCGAGGCCCGGCAGGCCGCAGCGCTGGCGCGGCGGATGGCGCAGCGGCTGGGGCTGGCCGAGGATATGCCGCGGTCGCGCCGTGGCCCCTATGCCGGCGCGCGCCAGCATCCGCTGGGGCTGACCCAGAGCGAGCAGCAGGTGCTGCACCTGATTGCCGACGGCCGGAGCAACAAGGACATTGCGCGGCAGTTGTCGCGCTCGCCGCGCACCATCGAACACCAGGTGTCGGCTGTGCTCGGCAAGTTCAGCGCCGCCAACCGGATCGAGGTGATGCTGCGGCTCAGAACCGAGCCGTGGCTGCTGTCACCCATGGAAGCGCGGGCAGCTTCGCTTGACGCCCCCGGATAGGGGAAACCACCCATGGAGCTTCGGACAAAACTGGGCGCTGCTCCGGCCAATGCTGGGTAGTCGCTTTGCCGCTTCATGGGCGGCGGCACCGATTTGGTCGTCAGCGCAGCGACTTAGCCTCCTCCTGCTCCAATCGGGAGCGAGGAGGACATCATGTCGGTCACCGAATACGTCTCCGCCGGTCCTGCGCGGCAAACCGGGTTTCTTGCCGAATTGTGCGCCCGGACGCGTGGTCCGGGCGGCCTCTACAATGCGGGCAACGTGCTTGGCCTCGTCACGGCCATAGGCCTGCAATTCGCCACTGCCGGCTCGGCCGCCGACGGTGCAGGTACGCTGCTCAGTCATTTCGCCGGCAGCCCGCAAGCCCTCGCCTTCAGCATCGCCACCGTGGTCTTTCTGTTCAGCGGCGAAATCTACCACCGGGCCTGGCGGGGCAGGCAAACCCCGGATCGCCGGCTCAACCGGCTTGGCGACCTGCTGTCGGCAATCGGCGGCGCGGCGCTGGCCACCAGCCTCCTGCTGCTTGGCCAACCGCTCCTCGCCCTCGTCACCGGCGTGCTGATCGTCCTCGGCAAGCTCGGCAGCGCGCTCTTCGGCGATGACGCCGTGGCGTCCTCGATCTGGCCCGACACCTGGCCCGACCCGTTTCGGGCGGCGGTTCTGGCCGGGCGCGCTCCGGCGGTTGCTGCGGCCCTGCTGGATCTGGGGCAGCAGATCGGCGCGGCCTCGCCGGCCCTGGCGATGGTGCAGCCTGCGGTGCTGATCGCCTGCCACGTGCTTTGGATCAAAGCCGACCTGCTGCTGCTCGATGGCGGGCGGAAACTCGCGGCCGCCCGGCCGGCGGCGAGCTGAGGGGAGGCCGCCATGCGAGGCTTCACCGAGTTCGCGGGCCGCCTGACGCGGCTCGTCTACTGCAAAGCGCGCGGTGGCTTCGTCGCCGAAGCCGTGCCGCACGCCTTCGAAGCAGGGGGTGCGGTGTGCACGCCATCACCGAGCGAGGGCACTGCCGATGCGGCGCCCCACCTCCATGCCGTGACTTGTCCCAACCAGGAGAAGCAAAAATGATCATGGAAGCGCTACCGCGCGATACGCCGGCAACCACCGCCGACCAGCTGACGCTGGCTCGGGTCGAAAATCGGCTGAGGACGGCGCATGCCAACCACCTCGGCTATCCCTACAACCTCGCCGGCGCCACTGCGGTGCCGGCACGCCTCGCCGGCTACCTGGTGAACAATCTGGGCGACCCTTATGTCGGCTCGCACTACGCCTCGGAAGTCTGCGACCTCGAACGCGAGGTGGTCGATTGGCTGATGGACCTGTGGGGGTGCGAAGACCACGACGGGTTCTGGGGCTCGGTGGGCGCCAGTGGCACCGAGGGCAATTTCTGGGCGCTGTATCTCGCCCGCGAAGCGCTGCCTGATGCGATTCTCGTCTATCCGCGCGAAGCGCACTACTCGATCCCGAAAGCCGCCCGTATCCTCAGGATGACCACCCAGCCGGTGGCGTGCGCGCCGAGCGGCGAGGTGTCGCTGCAGGACCTGCGGCGGGTCCTCCTGCAGTTGCGCAGCGCCTTCGTCATCGTCGCCCTCACCTGCGGCACCACCGTCAAAGGCGCGCATGACGACATTGCCGGCGCCCTCGAAGTGCTGGACGATTGCGGTTTTCCCGCGCAGCGGCGGTTCGTGCATATCGATGGGGCGCTGAACGGCATGGTGCTGCCGTTCCTCGATGATGTTGCCGATCGGCTGCAGCCGAGCTTCCGGCATGCCATCAGCTCGATCTCGACCTCGGGTCACAAGATGATCGGCACCCCCATGCCATGCGGGGTTCTGGTGACCCGACGACACTATGTCGAGCGCGTCGCCTCGGCGGTGGCCTATCTTCGCTCCAACGACACGACGCTGATGGGGTCGCGCAATGGCCACGCGGTCCTCGCGCTATGGGCCAGGTTGTTCGGCCATGGTCGCGACGGCTTTCGGCGCGATGCGGCGCGCTGTGTGGAGCGGGCCCGCGGTCTTGCACAGACGCTGCGCCAGGCGGGTGTGCCGGTGCTGCTCAACCCCCATTCGCTCACGGTGCTGTTTCCGGAACCGAGCGAGGCAATCGTCAAACAATACCAGTTGGCCTGCACCGGCGACGAGGCGCACGCCATCATCATGCCCAGCGTCACCGAAGCACTGATCGAGCGGTTCGTGTCGGACTATCTCAATTGGTGGGAGGGGCGACAGGGTTAGTCGGGGGGAAGGACGGTGGGGCTGATGCGTGGGGGGCCCCACACCCCTCGCGATGGGTTAGTCAACGCACCCCCCGCATCTTCCGCTCCAGCAGGCGCCGCTCCGCCTCGAGCCGCACCAATGGCAGCGCCCGGGCATGGGCCGCCTCCGCTTCGGCCTTCTGCCCCAGCCGGCCGAGCAGGTCGGCGCGGGCGGCATGGAGCGGCCAGTAGCCGTCGAGCGCGCCGCTGGCCGCCAGAGCATCGACCAGTTGCAGCGCCGGCCCGGGGCCATCGACCATCGAGCGGGCGGCGGCGGCATTGAGTTCGACCACCGGGGTAGGGGCGAGGCGCAACAGCACCTGGTAGAGCGCCGCGATCTGCGGCCAATCGGTTGCGGCGAAGTTCGCGGCCTCGGCATGCAGCGCGGCGATTGCCGCCTGCACGCCATAGGGACCGATGCGACGGGGCTGCCCCAGGGCGCGCTCGACCAACATCTTGCCTTCGGCGATCGCCGGGCGATCCCAGTTGGCGCGGTCCTGCTCCTCGAGCAGCAGCAACTCCCCAAAGCCGTCGCTGCGGCCGTCGAGCCGCGCGGCGTGCAGCAGCATCAGGGCGAGGAGGCCGGCGATCTCGGGCTCGCCCGGCAGCAACTGGTCGAGCAGGCGGCAGAGCCTTATTGCCTCGGCGCAGAGTTCGGGCCGGGTCGTCGCCGTGCCGGCGCTCGGGGCGTAGCCCTCGGTAAACACCAGGTAGACCACCGCCAGCACTCCGGCGAGCCGCTCGGCCAGCAGCTCGCGGACCGGTACTTCATAGGGGATAGCTGCCTCGCGGATCTTCTGTTTGGCACGCACCAGGCGCTGCGCCATGGTTTCCTCGCTGACGAGGAAAGTGCTGGCCACTGCGGCGGTGGTGAGCCCGCACACGGTCCGCAGCGTCAGCGCCACCCGGGTTTCGAGCGCCAGCGCCGGGTGGCAGCAGGTGAAGATCAGCCGCAGCCGATCGTCCTCGATCTCCTCGAGATCGGCCTGAGGCCCGGCAATGCCGCTCTCGGCGGCCAGGGTCTTCAGCTTACCGCGCAGGGTGACACGGCGGCGGATGCGGTCGATGGCCTTGTGCCGGCCGGTATTGACCAGCCAGGCACGCGGGTTGTCGGGCAGCCCGGTCTGCGGCCAGCGGAGCAGCGCCGCCTCGAAGGCATCCTGCGCGCCTTCCTCGGCCAGTTCGAAATCGCCGACGAGGCGGATGAGAGTGGCCAGCACTCTCCCCGCCTCATGGCGATAGACCGCTTCGATGGCGGCGTTGTCGAGCAGCGCGCGCACTCAGTACTGGCGAGCGAGGCTGTCGATCGGGCGGACTTCCACCGCGCCGGAGCTGAACGGGATCTTGCCGGCGACCATCAGGGCCTCGTCGAGATCCTTCGCCTCGATGATGTAGTAGCCCGAGAGCTGCTCGCGGGTTTCGGCAAACGGCCCGTCGGTGGTCAGCGATTTGCCGTCGCCGCGGCGGATGGTGGTGGCGGTGCTCGACGGCTTCAGCTTGTCGCCACCCTTCAGGTGTCCGCTCTTCACGATATCCTGGGTGAAGCGCGCATAGGCCTCGCCCATGGCCTTGCCCTGTTCGGCCGTCGCCGCGCCCATCGCCGCCTCGTCGCCATAGATCATCAGCAGGTACTGCATCGTCATCTCCATTTGCTGGCAGGTTACCGGCGATCGGTCGAACGAGGGGGTGACGAGATCGACAGGCGAGGCGCAATTATTTGCTGGGAAGTATCATCTCGCTTCAGCCGGGGGAACGGGCCGGCTGATGCGGCGCGGAAGCGCTGGTGATCTCCCCGCCCCTGCAAGTATCCTCCCCGTTAACTGCTTGCCATCGCACTGAAGCCAAGCCCGCGTTGCGTTCACGCGCCTTTCAGTATTGGCTCCGCATTGTCCGGGCGATTGAATTTGGGGGCAATCTTGGCGTCGCTGTTGCCGGCACGTGTGCTGAATATGCTTGAGCTGTTGCGGGCCAAGTCGACGCAGGCCGACCTCGCGGCGCGGCTGCGTCCGGCGCCTGAGGCCGGGCGGCCGAAGCGGCTGCGCATGCACCAGAGCAGCGACCGGGCATCGGCCGAGGCGGTCTGGTCGCAACTCATCGAGGCAGGGGTGCCAGCGTCGTCCAAAGACCGGCTGGCCGATGCGGAAAGCCTCGCTGCGGCCGAAACCTATGGCCGCAATATCGAAAACTTCGTCGGCACGGTGAAAGTGCCGGTGGGGGTGATCGGGCCGCTCCGGGTCAACGGCGTCCATGCCAGCGGCGATTATTACGTGCCGCTGGCGACCACCGAGGCGGCGCTGGTCGCCTCCTATGGGCGCGGCGCCGACATCGTGTCGCTGGCCGGCGGAGTGAGTGCGGGGATGCTGGGCGAGGGGGTGCTGCGCACGCCGGCCTTCGTGTTCAGCGGACTCTACGAATGCGGGGCGTTCATCAGCTGGATCGCGGAGAATGCCGAGCAGTTGCGCGCGGTCGCCGAGGCGACGACGCGGCATGGCAAGCTGCAATCGCTCGAGCCGTTCATGGATAGCGACACGGTGTTCGTGATCTGCCGCTATTCGACCGGCGATGCCGCCGGGCAGAACATGGTCACCGTCGCGACCGAAGCGATCTGCGCCTATATCGCCGCGCATTCGCCGATCCGTCCGCGCTACGCGTTCATCGAGGGCAATTTCTCGGGCGACAAGAAAGCCTCGTATCTGGGGATGTTTGCGGGTCGTGGGCGCAAGGTTTCGGCCAGCGTCGAGCTGCCTTATGAGCTGATGGCGCGCACCCTCCGCGTCACGCCCGAGGCGCTGGTCGCCTATGGGCGGGTGGCGGCCCTGGGGGCGGTGCTGAGCGGCCAGCTCGGCTCGCAGGCGCACTATGCCAATGGGCTCGCCGCCTTCTACATCGCCACCGGGCAGGATGCGGCCTGCGTCTCGGAATCGGCGGTCGGCTTCACCCGCATGGAGCCACGCGACAAGGGCATGTTCTTTTCGGTGACGCTGCCCAATGTGCTGGTCGGCTCGGTCGGCGGCGGCACGGGGCTTCCCAGCCAATCGGCGGCGCTCGAGCTCCTGGGCCTCGCTGGACCGGGCAAGGCCGCGGCTTTGGCCGAGGTGGTGGCGGCGCTCTGCCTCTGCGGCGAGATCTCGATCATCGCGGCGATTGCCGGCGGGCAGTTCACCCGCGCGCATCACAAGCTGGCGCGGCTCAGATGAGCACCACCGCCGAGGCTCAGCAGAGCCTGATGCAACGGTTGTGGGTCTATCAGGCCGAGCGTTTTCCGCTTGCGAAGACCGCCCTACTGCTCGCCGTGTTCACCGCGGCCGGCCTCAGCCTCTCGGCTCATCTCGAGCAGCGGCCGCTGCCTTCGGCCTGGGTGTTCGTCGCGGTGTGGCTGGTGGCGATCGGCTTTCTGTTCCAGCTGCGGGTCGCCGACGAGTTCAAGGATTTTGACGACGACAGCCGCTACCGCCCGGAACGGCCGGTACCGCGCGGGCTGGTGAGCCTGAAACTGCTGCGCCGCCTGGCGCTGGCGACGGCAGTTCTGGCCATCGCCCTCAGCGCGACCATTACGCCGCTGCTGCTGGTGCCGCTGGCGATGGTCTGGCTGTGGCTGGGGCTGATGACGGCGGAGTTCTTTGTGCCGGCCTGGCTCAAGGCGCGCCCGCTGCTCTACCTCGTCTCGCATATGGCGATCATGGCGTTCATCGATTTCTACGTCACCGCCGCCGAATGGCTGCCGCACGCGGCGCTGCCGCCGGCGGGGATCTGGATTTTCGTGGTCCTGAGCTGCGTCAATGGGTGCGTGCTGGAGTTCGGCCGGAAGACCTGGGCGCCCGAGAGCGAGCGGCCGGGTGTCGAGACCTATTCGGCGCTCTATGGCCCGGGGCGGTCGGCGGCCATCTGGGCCGGCTGCTGTGTCGTGTCCTACATCCTGCTGGGCAGCATCGGCACGCTGGCCGGCGCCGGCATCGTTATCTGGGGGCTGGGTCTCGTGGCGCTGCTGCCGGTGCTGTGGCTGGCCGGCCGGTTCATGCGGCAGCCGGACCTCGTGGGGCAGAAGCGGATCGATCTGGTGGCGGGGCTATGGGTGTTTGCCTGTTACGTCATGGTGGGAATGGCGGGGCCGCTGTCGTGATGAACTTCATCCATGAGATGAAGGGCGCCGCTGGTGCCGGTGTCGTCGGTGGCAAGGGCGCCACGCTGATGCGGCTCGCAGGGCTGGGCTTCGACGTGCCGGCGTTCGTGGTGGTGGAAGCCGCGGCCTTCAGCTCGGCCGAGACCGAGGCGGCCACCGGCGCGGCGCTGCTGGCGAAGCTCGCGGCGATTGGTCCCGGGCCCTATGCGGTGCGCTCGTCGGCGCGCGAAGAGGATGGCAGCGCCGCCTCGCATGCCGGGCAGTTCCTGTCGCTGCTGAATATCAGCGCCGAGGACGTCCCCGCCGCCGCGCGAAAAGTGTTCGAGAGCGGCGCGGCCGAGAGCGTCGCCGAATATCGCCAGTCGCGCCAGCTCGGCGCCGATGGCGGCGCCCCGGCCGTGGTGGTGCAGCAGATGGTCGATGCGCGCTGCGCCGGCGTGCTGTTCACCGCCGATCCGGTCAGCGGCCGCCGCGATCGCATTGTCGTCTCGGCCATCGCCGGGCTCGCCGATCGGCTGGTCGGCGGCGAAGAGGATGGCGAGCGCTATGTGCTGGATAAAACCGGTGGCGGGGTGCTGGAGCAGCCGGCCGAGGCGAGCCTGACGGCCGCCGATCTCGCGGCGCTCCGCGCCCTGGCTTTGGCCGCCGAGGCGGCGTTCGGCGCGCCGCAGGATATGGAATGGGCCTTTGCCGGCGAGCGGCTGCATCTCTTGCAGGCGCGGCCGATCACCACCGGCCTCAGGCCGGCGCCGACCGCCGACGACGTGCTGGTGGTGCTCGACAACTCCAACATCGTCGAAAGTTATCCCGGGCTGGTGTCGCCGCTCACCTTCAGCTTTGCCCAGTATGCCTACGCGCGGGTCTATCGCGCCTTCATGCGGCTGGTCGGGATCGACGCGGCGACGATCGGCAGCCACGCGGCGTTGTTCGACAACCTGCTGAGCCGGGTCGATGCCCGGGTCTACTACAATCTCGGCAACTGGTATCGGGCGCTGGCGCTGCTGCCGGGGTTTTCGAGCAACAGCGCCAGCATGGAACTGATGATGGGGGTGAGCGAGCCGCTGCCGGCGGAGCTGGTTGCCGCCATGGCGGCGGCGCCGCAATCGCGCCTCCGGCGCGCCCTCGGCGTGGCGCGCATCGGCCTGGCGCTTGCCGGCGCCAGCCTCAGGCTAGGGCGCACCAAGCGGGGCTTTTACGCGCGGCTCGCGGCAGCTTTGGCTGAGCCGGCCACGACGCTCGACAGCAAACCGCTGACCGCGCTCGCCGCCGAGTATCGGCGGATCGAGGCCGATTTGCTCGATCGCTGGGATGCGCCGCTGGTCAACGACTTGTTCTGCATGATCGCCTTCGGCGGCTCGCGCAAGCTCATGCAAGCCTGGGCCGGCGAAGCCGGGCTCGCCGTACATTCCGACATCATGATCGGGCAGGGCGATATCGTTTCGGCCGAGCCGGCGCAGCGCATCCGCGCGATGGGGAAGCTGCTTGGCGATGATCCGGAACTGGTGGCTGAGCTCGAGGCCGGGCAGGGCGAGGGGCTGGCGCGCCACCCGGCGCTGCAGCAGGCGGTGGCCGACTATCTCGACCGCTTCGCCGATCGCTGCCCGGAGGAGCTGAAGCTCGAAAGCGTGACGCTCGATCGCGATCCGTCGCCGCTCTACAAGGCAATCGCCGCTGCCGCGGCGGCCGGCCCGGGGCAAGCCGTCGAAAGGGTCGATCCGGCGGCGGCGCTGAACCGGCTGTTCAAGGGGCACCCGCTGCGCCGCGCTATCGCCGGGGTGGTGCTCGGCATCGCCAAGCGCCGGGTGCGCGACCGCGAAAACCTGCGGTTCGAGCGGACCCGCATTTTCGGGCGCGGGCGACGGCTGTTCCGCGCCGCCGGGGTGCAGTTCCATGCGCTGGGCCTGCTCGATACGCCCGACGATATCTTCATGCTGACCGTCGCCGAAGTGCTGGGGGCGATCGAGGGCTTTGCGGTGAGCCATGATCTTGCGGCGCTGGCCCGGCTCAGGCGCGCCGAGTTGGCGGCGGCCGCAACGCGCCCGGATCCGCCGGAGCGGCTCAGTCTCAGGGGCGCCGTAGCCACCGTCGGCGGTGCCATCGCGCCGGTAGTGCCGCGGGCCCGGGATGAGGCGCGTGAGCGCAACGGCGTCGGCTGCAGTGCGGGTGTCGTTCGGGCGGTGGCGCGGGTGATCGCCGATCCGCGCAGCGGCAGCCTCAAGCGCGGCGAGGTCCTCGTGGCGCGCCACACCGATCCGGGCTGGATTGCGCTGTTCACCAATGCCGCGGCGATCGTCGTCGAGCGCGGCAGCCCGCTGTCGCATTCGGCCATCGTGGCGCGCGAACTCGGCATCCCCTGCGTCGTGGCGCTGAAGGGCGCCATGGAGTGGATCGCCGATGGCGAGCTGATCGAAGTGGATGGCGCGACAGGCCAGGTCCGGAGGATCAAATGAACGGCGCCGAGATCGCGAGCCACGCCCGTTTCGACGACATTCGCTATGCGCAGCTGTGGGAAGATGCCGATGTGCTGAACGCGGCGCTGGGGGAGCAGCGCGGCAAGGTGCTGGTCTCGATCTGCTCGGCCGGCGACAATGCGCTGGGCATGCTGCTGCTCGATCCGGCCAAGGTGATCACCATTGACCTGTCGCCGGCGCAGGTCGCCTGCCTGAAGTTCCGCGTCGCGGCCTACCGGGCGCTCGATCACCAGGGTTTCGTCGAGCTCATGGGCTCGCGCCCATCGGAGCGGCGCGGCGAACTGTTCGATATGGCGGCCGCTGGTCTCCCCGCGGAACTCGCGGCCTTCTGGGGCGCACGGCGCGAGGCGGTCCTGGCCCATGGGCTGGGCGGTGTCGGCAAGTTCGAGCGCTACTTCCGCGTCATGAGGCAATACCTGCTGCCGCTGGTGCATAGCCGGGCGACGATCGACGAGGTGTTCGTGTCCAAGCCGTTCGCGGCGCGCGCCGAATTCCTCGACCGGCGCTGGAACAATTGGCGCTGGAACCTGCTGCTGAAGCTGTTCTTTTCGAACTTCGTCATGGGCAGGCTGGGGCGCGATCCGGCGTTCTTCCAGCACGTCGAGGGCAGCCTTGCCGAGCATGTCGCCGGCCGGCTCCGGCATGCGGCGGTCGATCTCGACCCGGCGCAGAACCCCTATCTGCACTGGATCCTCAAGCCGGGGCATGGCGCGGCGCTGCCGCTGGCCTGGCGGGCCGAGCATTTCGACACCATACGCGATCGGCTCGACCGGCTCGATATCCGCGAGGGGGCACTCGAAACGCTGGTCGAGAGCGGCGAAAGGGCCGATGGCTTCAACCTCTCCGATATCTTCGAGTATATGAGCCCCGAAGTGTTCGAGGCGGTCTATGGCGCCATCCTCGCGGCCGCCAACCCCGGTGCACGGCTGGTCTATTGGAACATGATGGTGCCGCGCCGCGTCCCGGCCGTGCATGCGCACCGCATCAGCCGGCTCGAGCCGGAGATCGTCGCCGGAAAGGCAGCGGACAAGGCGTTCTTTTACTCCGATTTCGTGGTCGAGGCGGTGAAGTGAGCCTCACCTGGCGCGACGGCTTCTTCATCGCCGCGGTGATCGTCGGCATGCTGTCGCTGATGGGCGGAGTGCGCTATCTCGCCGGGCGCTACAACATCGGGCCGGAAACCCAGCGCAAGCTCGTGCACGTGGCGACCGGCACCGCGGCGCTGTTCTTCCCGCTGCTGTTCTCGAATGCGCTGCCGGTGTTCCTGTTGATCGGCGCGGCGGTAATCCTGATGCTGGCGCTGCGCAGCCCGATGCTCGCCTCGGTCGGCGGCGTGCTGCATGAGGTAAAGCGCGAGTCCTGGGGCGAGATCTACCTGGCGCTGGCCATCGCTTTCACCTTCTTTCGCGGGCTGGGGGAGCCGATCCTCTACGTGCTGCCGCTGCTGGTGATCACGCTCTCCGATACTGCGTCGGCGCTGGTCGGCACCACCTATGGCAAGCGCCGCTTTGCCGTCGAAGATGGCTCCAAAAGCCTCGAAGGCGTCGCGGCGTTCTTTGTCGTCACCTGGCTGGTGGCGCTGGTGACGCTGCTGCTGCTGACCGATGCGCCGCGGCTCAACGTGGTGGTGCTGTCCGCCCTCATCGCCGCGTTCTGCGCGCTGGTCGAAGCCGATTCCTGGCGCGGGCTCGATAACCTGTTCGTGCCCATCGGCGCGCATCTGCTGTTGCAGCAATACCTTGCCAGCAGCTCGGCCGAACTGGTGGTGGTGGCGGTCGGGTTCCTGTTGTTCCTCGGCCTGATGCTGCTGGTCGCCGAGGCGCTGCAGCTGCCGCAGCGCGCGGCGCGGGGCTACGCGATCCTGCTCTTCCTGATGATTTCGCTGATGGCGCCGCATAACGCGCTGCTGACCGGGCTGGTGATCGTCGGCCAGGTCTGGGCGCGCGCCAGGCGGCCCGGCACCAGCCAGCGGCCCGAGCTCGACCTCCTCGCGGTCGCCGCGCTAGTGGCCTTGTTCTGGCTGATCGCCGGGGAGCTCGCCGGGCGCTCGGTGCTCGCCCTGTTCAACCTCAGCTTCGCCGCCGTGGCGCTGGGCTTTGCCGCGCTGGCGACGCGCGGCTGGTGGCGGCTGGTATTGCTGCCGCTGGGCGCGGCGATTGCCGGCCTCTTCACCTGGATCTCGGCCCTTAATATGCCATGGCATCCGCGCTGGTTCGATGCCGACTGGCCCTGGCTGGTCGCCGCCTTGGCCGTGCCGGCGAGCCTCGCCATGCTCCGGCCCGAGCTCTTCACCACGCGTCGCAGCGCCAAACTGTTCGCCGTGGCGATGCTGGTGCCGCTGGTGTTCTATTTCAGGGGAATGTTGCCATGACTGCGCCCACCCGCATGACGCATCAGGACGCCACCGCGCTGGTCTATCGCGATGCGCCCAGCTGGGATGGCAAGCGCACCGCCGCCATCGGCGCGGTCGCCTTCGGCTCGCGCGAGGCGGGGGTCGAGCTCTTGTCGCGCGCCGCGGCCGAGTTGAGCGCCGAAGGCTTCGAGGCGCTGATCGGCCCGATGGATGGCGATACCTGGCATAAGTACCGGCTGGTGTCGGAGAGCGACGGCACGCCGGCATTCGCGCTCGAGCCGACGAGTGGCCCACACGATCATGCGGCCTTCACCGCTGCCGGTTTCGCGCCGATCTCCAGCTATGTGTCGTCGCGCGCCCGGCTGGTCGACACCATCGGCGAGGCCCCGGTCAGCATGGCCGGGGTGACTGTCACCGCCTGGGACGGGCAGGGGGCCGAGCTGCTGATCGGCAAGCTGTTCGATATGTCCGGCTCGGCCTTTGCCGGCAACCGCTTCTTCAAGCCGATCAGCCGCGAGGCCTTTCTCGAGCTCTATCGGCCGCTGCTGCCGCTGCTCGACCCGCGTCATATCCTGTTCGCCTTTGGTCCGGGCCAGCAACTGGTCGGCTTCCTGTTCGGCATGCCCGACCGCGGGTCGGCCATTCCCACCGCCATCCTCAAGACCTATGCCAGCGGCCTGCGCGGCGTCGGGCACCTGTTGGCCGACAGCTATCATCGGCGCGCCCTCGAGCTCGGCTTTACCGAGGTGATCCATGCGCTGATGCATGAGGACAATGTCTCGCGCCAGCGCAGCGAACGGCACAACGCAACGGTGTTCCGTCGATATGCGCTGATGGGGCGCGACCTCAGCCCATGAACCTGATCGCCGGCTTTCTCGACCAGGCCGCCCGGCTCGGCCCGCGGCCGGCGATCGTCACCGGCGCCGGCGCGACGATCAGCTATGACCAGCTGGCGCTCAGGAGTGGGCGGCTCGCCGCTTCGCTGCGGGGGCAGGGGGTGCGACGCGGCGATCGGGTGCTGGTGGCGCTGCCGGTGGGCATCGAGCTCTATCTGAGCATCGCGGCGCTGTGGCGGCTGGGCGCAACGATCGTCTTTCCCGAGCCGGCCATGGGGTTTGCCGGGGTGCAGCGTGCGGTAGAGATTTCCGCGCCCGCTGCCGTGCTGGTCGGTGGGATCTATCGGCTGCTGCCCTTCCTGGTGCCGCAGCTCTGGGGCACCCGGCGGCTGCAGTTCGGCTCAGCCGAGGGCGATCCGCTCGAAGATCCGGCGCCGGACCACCCGGCGCTGATCTCCTTCACCTCCGGTTCCACAGGCCGGCCCAAGGGGATCGTCCGCAGCCACGGCTTTCTCGCCGCCCAGAACGCGGCGCTGCACGATCTGATCGCGCCGCGCCGCGACGACGAGACCGATCTCGTCGCCTTTCCGGTGTTCGTCATCGCCAACCTGGCGCTCGGCACCACCTCGGTGCTGCCAAACTGGCGGCTCAGCCGCCACGACGAGGCCGATGGCGCCGGGCTGCTGCAGCACCTCGCAGCGCACCACGTGACCCGCGCCATGGTGCCGCCGGTGATCGCCGAACTCCTGGCCGACACTGGCGAAGCGGCGGCGCTCGACGTGCTGTTCACCGGCGGCGGGCCGGTATTCCCAGATCTGCTCAGGCGCTTGTCCGAGGTGCTGCCGCGCACCGACATCGTCGCCGTCTACGGCTCGACCGAAGCCGAACCGATCGCCCATCTGCATGTCGGCGACATCACCGCCGAGCAGTGGCGGCAGATGCAGGCTGGGGGCGGCATCCTCGCCGGCAAGCCCGTGCCGGCAGTGACACTCGAGATTATCGACGACGAGATCCTGGTCAGCGGCGCCCATGTGAACCAGGGCTACATGGATGGCATCGGCGACGCCGACAACAAGCTGTTGCGCAATGGCGCAATCTGGCACCGCACCGGCGACGCCGGCCGCCTCGACGCCGAGGGCAACCTCTGGCTCCGCGGCCGCCGCTCAGCCGCTGCCGCCGGGCACTACCCGTTCGAAGTCGAGACGGTGGCCCGGCAATGGCCCGGCGTGCGGCGCGCCGCGCTGGTGCCCGGCACCGAGCCGATGGTCATCGCCCTCGAAGGCGAGGAACCCCACCCGCAGCAATGGACCGAGCTGGCGCAGCGGACGTTCGGCGCCCGAGCCGTGAAGGTCACAATGCCGCTCGATCGCCGGCATCGCTCGAAGGTGGATTATGTGAGGTTGGCGAAGCTGGTGGGGCGGGGATGAGGGCCGATAGCTTTCCGCACTACCCCTCCAGCCGGCGAAACACCTCCGATATCGCCTGCGACGTATACGGCTTGGGGATGAACGCCCCATCCGGGAGCTCGGAGGGCGATGGGCGGCCTTTGCCGGAGGTGACGATGATCTTGACCGGCGGCCAGCGGTGGCGCACCGCCGCGGCGAGGGCGAGGCCATCCATCGCGCCGGGCATGTCGACATCTGTGAACAGCAGCCGGATCTCTGGGTGGGCTTCCAGCGCCCGGATGGCCTCGGCGGCGTTGCGGGCTTCCACCACGCCGAAGCCCTGCTCGCGCAGCTCGTCGGCGATGGAATAGAGCAGCAGCGCTTCGTCCTCGACCACCAGCACGGTGGTGTTGTGCGTCGTCATCTGGCAGCTCCCGCATCGGATTGTTCGAGCGTGGCGGTCAGGGTCGCGACCAGGCCGTCAGGGGCGTAGTCCACGTCGACTTCGCCCCCGAAATCGGAAGCCAGCACGCGCTTGATCAGCAGCGAGCCGAAGCCACGCCGGGTGGGCGGGGTAACGGGCGGGCCGCCCGTCTCGCGCCAGGTCCAGGTGAGGGTTCGCTCGCCGCGCTCGTTCTTGTCCACCGACCAGTCGATCGATACGCGGCCGGTTTCGTTGGAGAGCGCGCCGTATTTCAGTGCGTTGGTGCCCAGCTCGTTGACGGCCAGCGCCATCGACAGGGCCATCTTGGGCGACAGGGCGAAGCTTGGGCCACTCAGCGTAACGCGCTCCGAAGGCAGGTGGGCGGTTGCCGCCGCGATGACGGCCTGCATCGGGGCATCGGTCCAGTTCCGGCCGAGCAAGGCATCATGGGCGGTGCCCAGCGCGCCCAGGCGCTGGATCAGCGCCTCCTTGCCGGCTTCGAGCGTGGTGTCGCGCAGCGTCTGGGTGGCCAGCGCCGACACCATGGCGAGCATGTTCTTGATCCGGTGCGACAGCTCATGCGTCAGCATTTCCTGGCGCGCGTGGGCCTCCTTCTGCTCGGTAATATCCTGCACCACGCCGAACATGGTCACGGGCTTGCCCGCTTCGTCATGGATGAACTCCATGTGGCGGCTGAGCCAGCGCAGCTCGCCATTGTCGGGCCGGCGGATGCGGTACTCGACATTAAGCGCCGCAGTTCCCGCTCGGCGCGTCTCGTCGCTGGAGCGGACGTCCCTGTCCTCGGGCACCACGATGCTTTCGAACAGGCTCACATGCGCCTTGTCGCGCTGCTCGAGCCCCCACAGCTCCCAGAACTTTTCCGAGCCCTGGATGGTGCCGGTCGCGATATCGACTTCGAGCGAGGCGATGCCGGCGGCGTGCTGGCTCAGCCGGAAGCGCTGTTCGCTGCGCCGCAACTGCTCCTCGATGCGACGGCGCTCGGTGACGTCGATCACCACGCCGATGGCCCGCCCGGAGGTCAGGGTCGAGCCCGGCGTCAACTGCGAGCGGATCAGCAGCCACTTCTCGGTGCCGTCGGGCCAGAGGTGTTTCATCTCCACTTCGAGATCGAGCTCGCCGCGCGCCACCGCGGCGGCGCTGATCGCCGCCACCCGCTCGGCTTCGCCGGGGGCATAACGCGACTGGTATTCGGCGAGCGTCGGCATGGCATCCTCGGGGAAGCCATAAAGCCGGTTGAGGGCCGGCGAGGGGGTGATCTGCAGGGCGTCGATATCGAGCTCCCAGATGGCGAGCTGGCCGGCCTCGATGGCGAGCCGCAGCCGCGCCTCGCTTTCGGCCAGCCGGGTGAGTGTCGCCTTCTCGTCATCGATATCGGTATTGGTGCCGATCCACTTGCTGATCGCACCCTTGGCGTTGCGCAGCGGCACTGCCCGGGTCAGGTACCAGCGGTAGCTGCCATCGGCGCCGCGTATCCGGAACTGCACTTCGTACGGGGTACCGTCCTTAAGCGCCGCGGCCCAGCGCTTGCCGGCCTCGGGCAGGTCGTCGGGGTGGATGATGCTGGTCCAGTTGTCGCCGTCGAGCGTGCCTTCGCTGCGGCCGCTATAACGGTAGACGCCGGAGTTGAACCAGTCGAGCTGGCCGTCGGGCCGGGCGCTCCAGACGTGGTTGGGCATGGCCTCGGCGAACACCCGGAACTGTGCTTCGGCTTCCCGTTGCCGGGCATCGGCGCGCAGCAGCCGGAAGGTGCCCCAGGCGATCAGCACCAGGGCGACGAGCGCCGGGATGACCAGCGCCAGCACGCCCCAGGTGGCCGCCCAGTAGGAGGCGAAGGCAGTGTCGCTGCTGACCGAGGCCAGCGCGACCAGATTGGTGCCGGGGACGCGGCGATAGCCGACGACCCGGTTCACGCCGTCGGTGGGCGAGACCGCGTCATAGCTGCCGCTGGGCGCCTGCGGCAGATAGGTGGTGAAGAGGATATACTGGCTGAGGTCCTGCGGCCCGGGTGGCAGCGGGTAGCGCGATACCAGTTGCCCATCGTCGCGCAGCAGCCCCACGGTCGATTGCGCGTCGAAGTGCAGCGACTGCCAGACATCCTCGAGCAGTTCGGAATTGAACGAGATGATGGCCGCGCCGGCAAACTGGCCGTTGCGCTCGATGCGCTTGCTGATGGTGAAGATCTGCTCGTTGTTCAGTCGGCTGACCAGCAGAGCCGAGACGTGGAAGGGCTCGCCAGCTGCAACCGCGGAGAAATACTCCCGATCGCGCACATCGATCGGCTTGAACTGCTCGTCGGTGGTGAGGCTGGTGCTGCCGGCGGCATCGACCACATAGATCCTGGGCTGGCCGGGCAGGGTGGAGATCGCCTCCTTGAGCTGCGCGGCCGCGCCCGGTGGAGGCGCCGAAATGTCCGGCCCAAGCGTATCGTCGACCCTGAGCAGCGTCTGGCGCGCCGTCTCGAAGGCCCATTTGGCGTTGGCGGCGACCACCTGCGAGGACGAGGCCGCGTCATCATGCACCGCCCGCCTCGTATCGAAATAGCTCGATGTCAGCAGGTAGGCGGTGCCCGCGATCAGCACCAGCAGCAAAGCCAGTATCGCCCCGACGGCCACAAGGTGTGGACGCAGCTTCATCGAAGCCGGACGGTCTGCCATGTCTGAGGTGCCCCCTTCGCGCAACGCGCAACGCCATCAATGCCGGAACCGGCGATTAAGTTCCACGGCGGTGGCTGCGAAGGGGCAACCCGCGCCGGGAGGCCGGTGCAGGCCCGCCTCTGGAACCGATGGCTCACCGGCTTCGTTGAGCACGAGGAGCCAGGGCTCCTCCGGGGGACGCCGTGCTGCAGACGAAGTTTCATATCGTGCTCAACGCCAATTCGGGCGGCGCGACGCGGCTCGGCATCACCGCTGAGCGGTTGCATGGGCTGTTTGCCGAGCGGGGGATCGCAGTCAGTGTCGATGCCGACGCCACGCGGCCGTTCGCCGAACGGCTGCAGACTGCCCGCAACAGTCCGGCCGAAGCGCTGCTCTCGGCCGGCGGAGATGGCACGGTGACGGCTCTCGCCGAGGTCGCGATCGCCACCGGACGCAGCCTCGCCGTGCTGCCGCTGGGGACCGCCAACCTTCTCGCGCGTGACCTCGCTATCCCGACGGAACTCGAAGCCTGGTTCGCGGCGCTCGACGAGATGGTGCCGCGCCGGATCGACGTGGGCGAGGTGAACGGGCAGATCTTTCTCCACAAGGTGGTGATCGGCGCCGTGCCCGGCATTGCTGCGGCGCGGGAGAAGCTGCGGGGTCGCGACGGGTTTGCCGCCCGGCTCGCCTTCCTCGGGCATTTCGTGCGCCGCCTGTCGCGGCTTCGCCGCTTTGCCGCCGAGATCACGCCGCGCTCGGGCGAGTCGCGGATCGAGCGGGTGCAATCGATCGCCGTCGCCAATAACGACTATGGCGAGGGGCTGGGCCAGGTGTTCCACCGGCCGCGCCTCGATGAGGGAATGTTGAGCCTCTACCTGTTGCGGAAGCTGCGCCTGCGCGATGCGCTGCGGCTGGCGACCGAGATGGTGCTGGGTTCCTGGCGGAACGACGAGGTGCTGGAAATGGAGAGCGTTCGCGCCTTGGTGGTGCGGACCCGGCGTCCCCTGGTGCGGGCGATGCTCGACGGCGAGGTGGTCAGCCTGCAGAGTCCGCTGCGCTTCCGCACGCTGCCCCTCGCCCTGTCGGTGCTGGCGCCGCCAGTCGAAGAAGCCGAGCCCGGGCTGGTCGAGCCCGAGCCGGAGGCCGGGTGAACCCATGCGCGTCTGCCACCTCTCGGATCTGCATTTCGGCCGCCACGATACGCGCCTTGCCGAAGGCCTCGCCGATGATCTCGCGGCGCAGCGGCCCGACATCGTCGTGGTCAGCGGGGATTTCACCCAGGTTGGCTCCGAGAGCGAGTTTCGCGCCGCCCGGGCCTTTCTCGATACACTTGAGGCGCCGGTGTTTGCGGTGCCCGGCAATCACGACGTGCCGGCGGTCAACCTGATGCGCCGCTTCTTCGACCCCTATGGCCTCTACCGGCGCTATATCGACACCGAGCTCGAACCGTTTGCGGAAGTCGGCGGCATCGCGATTGCCGGGCTCAAGACCTCGAGGCGGTTGCGCGCCGGGCTGAACTGGGCGCATGGCGCGATCAGCCGGGGGCAACTGCGCCGCCTGGCACAACGGTTCGATAAGGCGTCGCCCGGCGCCCTCCGGGTGGTGGTGGCGCACCACCCGCTGATGCAGCCCGAAACGGCGGGCGAAAAGCCGATGCGGCTGGTGAAGCGCGCCGACCAGGCGCTCGAGACTTTTTCGGAGCTGGGTGTGCGGCTGGTCCTTTCGGGGCACTTCCACCTCTCCTATGTGCGCAAGCACGAGCGGCCGGGCAGCGTGGCCGAGGGCGCGCCGCAGGGCCTGCGCCAGGCCGCCAACGCCCCGATCCTCGTGGCGCAGGCCTCATCGACGATCTCGACCCGGCTGCGTGGCGAGCCCAATGGCTACAACCTGATCGACATCGATGATGGCCGCATCTCGGTGACGGTGCGCGACTGGAGCCGCGACCAGTGGGTGACCCGGGAGACGGCATCGGGCCTGACCTGAGGGCCGGGCGTGCGGGGCTCATCGGCCGGCTTCCGCCACCCGCTCGAGCCGGGTGACCCGATCGGACACGGCCGCCAGTTGCGCCCCCTGCCGCACCTGCTCGACCAGTGTCGCGGTCGCCCTTTCCAGCGTCCGCTCCACCGCCCGCAACCGGCCGTCGAAACTGGCCCAGCCGACGGCCATGGTGACCAAGAGGCCACCGAAAGTGATGACGTGGCCGAGGTTGATGGTGAGATCGAAGCGGGGGGTGGGCATCACCGCCTCCCCGGCTTGAGCTTCAGCAGCTTCTCGATCAGCGTCTCGCCGCGCTTTTCCAGCGCCGTGCGGCTCAACTCCTCGACGCCGGTGGCTTCGCGGCGGGGCATTTGGTTGATCGGCAACTGCCGGCCATCGATCACCACCTGCGGCCGGACCGTCGCGCGAAACGACTGGATCTGGCTCCAGACCAGCGCCACGAGCCCGGGCACGGCGCCCAGGGTAATCTCCTGCCAGCTGCCGGCGACGATCTTCGTGATCGCCACCTGCAGCTCGGGCGGCAGGGCGTTGTAGAAGTTGATCACGGCGAGCAAGGCGGCTCCGAGCCAGCCGCCCCAATCGAGGATGCGGCGCTGGAACCAGCCCAGGGCGGCGGAAGAAAGAAACGCGGTCATTTCAGGTGTCCTCAGAAGGGGAGCGGGAGGGTGAAGGCGGCGACCACGAGGCCCAAGGCGGTGGCGAGCCCGACGATGGACCAGCCCAGCGGCCCCCAGCCTGTGCGGCGCGGGCTTTGCTCTGGGGTGGGAGTGGTCGGAAGCGGATCCGGTTTGGCCGGCGCTGCGGGTGGTGTCAGCACGTTCAGCACTTCGGCCAGCACGACTTCGGCATTGCCGGCTTTGGTCAGCGAGGCGTTGATGCCGTCGCCGGCATAGTAGCTTTCGCCGCGCTCCACCGTGCGATGCGCGCCCTGCTGCCGGCTGAGCACGGGCAGGCTCGCCCATTCTCGCGCCAGGCGGTTGCCGAAATCGCGCAGCGACAGGGTGTGGGCGGCGAACTGGTACCAGCCGCGCCGCTGCAGCAAGGCGAGACCGAAGCGGTCCTGCAGTTCGGGGGTGAATGTCGCCGAAAGCGGGATGCCCAGCTCGGCAATGAGGCTGAGCAACGTCGGCCGGATGATCTGGTAGCGTCCGGCCGCGCCGCTCGGCGCCTTGAGGTTACGCACCCAGCGCTTCTGCTCGGCCAGCAACTCCTCGAGCGTCATCGCGGTGATCGGCTTGGGCAAGGTGCCAGGCTTCTCGTTGCGGTAGCCGATGATTGTTTCGTAGGCCGCCAGGCCCTGCCGGTTGGTCTCGAGCCCGGCGATGAAGTCAAGCAGCATCGCCGCGCCAGGGGGCACGTTGGGGTTCATGGGAGTCTCCGGTGATGTGGGGGAGGTTCAGCGCTGCGGGGGCAGCTGGGCCTCGTGGGATTGTGGAGTGGACGAGAACTCGGAAGCGGGTCGCACCACGCCGAACAAGCTTTCGGAGGGTGCGGCCCATGCCATGAACGGAGCGGCCGGGCTGCAGGTCGTGCCAGGGCTTGCCGTGATGTTACGCTGTGACGTAAATTCAGCCGTCGCCGAGGATACAAGATGGCAACGGTCGTGCATTTTGGTGGAGATGCGGAGACACGGGTTGTTCCCGTTCTCGGTGGTTTGACGTTTTGGTACGTCCGCTACTGGGACGGAGCGTATTTTGCGAGACGGTTCGGGATAGCCTTCTCAGCGGGTTCGGCGGAGCGTAGGGCGACAGCGGAGCTCGATCGCATGCGTTTTCTTGCCCGTAGCTGAGCTCTCAAGATCTCACTGATCAGGAAAGGGTGCGGTCGGGACCGCAAATGTGGTCGTGTATCGAGACACGCCCATCGTGACCCTAAGGTCATCTAGGTAACCTTGGAATTTATTCGTTGAGCTGGTGTTTTGAACGTCGGTGTAGCAACCTAGCGAGATCCGACGACGGGTCATATTGGTCGCTAGGGTGTAATTGGAGCCAGCCTGTACCCCGCCGACAAATAGGCGCCACACGTTTGAAGTTCGCGTAACTGCCACGTGGTACCAAGTGTTTGCACTGAGCGCCGAGCTTGTTGCTCGACCTGCGTTTCCGGCGAAGAATAGTACCCCGTCGTTTGCACCGCCGTTGAAGGTATTGTCGAAATCGACCCGCGGCTCCGAATCTCCATCGACTTGCTTCGTGTCAATTATTGCCTGCTGCTTCGAGGTGGTCGTGGTCATGAACCAGAACTCGATAGTTAGGTCAGCCGTTCCGAGAGCTGGGAGCAACGTGTTGTAGGCGATGTAGTCCCCTGTGCCGTCGAAGTAGATTGACGAACCTCCCCATCTCGACTGTGCGGTGGAGATACTCGCGTTGCCGCCGATCGCGCTGGGAGTAAAGCCGTTCTTCGAACTGTCCAGAATTACGGTTGAGCCGTGTGACCCATTTCCATGCAGCAGCAGCTCGACGTTTGCAAAATAGGGGTCCTTGGCACCTCCCAAAAACATGCCGAACGGAACAGCGGCCTTGACTTCTTCACCGGGCCGAATGATCGACGGACGCTCGAGCGGGACCAGCAACGGTGGTTGGTCAAGGATGATCATGTCGTGATATCCCCAAACAACCACCACTCGTCCGTCGACCGCTTGCGTAGCGATGCCGCGGAATACTGACCTGTCAGCTTCAACCTCGAGCCAGCCGCTCGAATCGTGACCCCCGCTCCAGCGGCAATAGTCACCTGCCCAGCCCCGTACTGCATGAGGTTGATTATGGTATCGACTGGATAGGGCACCGATGAGTTGGGCGGCACGGTGCAAGTCGTCGCCGAGCCGCTCTGGAACTCCACCACGCCGCCCATGTCGGCGTAGACGAGCGTATCGGTCGTTCCGGCAACCGTGCGGGTGGCGAGGATGCCTTCCTCGCGGACGCGATACCACTGGCCCCAGGTGCCGTTCTGCTGCGCGCGCCGCCAGACCGGCACGATCGGCGTGCCACTGGCAAAGTCATACAAGGTCTGCGTGCACCAGCCGGCGCCCTGGTGGTTGATGACTTCGCCGTAGAACCAGTTGTTGGAACCAAGCGGCGCGTTGGCCCCGCCGAGGCTCGGCGCCATGTACCAACCGTTTTCGACCGCCGTGTTCCAATCGGTGATGGACTTGGAGAGCGTACCGAGCCGCGCCGGCAGCCTGGCATCGGCCAGCGTGCCGGAAACGATATCCGTGGCCGCCAGCGCCAACAGCAGCTTGAGCTGCGCCATGGTGACGTCTTCGGGGTCACCGGAGCCCGCGGTGTTGCGGCCTTTCACCGTGGCGTTCGTCATGTTGGCGAGCTTGGCGTTGGTGACATAGTCGTTCGGCACGGTGCTGAAGCGCGCATCGTCCCCCGCCGCCACCGTGCCCGCCGTCGTCCCGACATTGCGCGAGGCGGCGTTGCCGAGCAGCACGCCGCTGTCCTTGATGAGCTTGCCTGTCGCGCCGTCGAACAGCGCGACGCGGTTGTCCACGGCGCTTACCGGGCCGCTGACATTGCCCGCCGCGGCGATCACCGGGTTGGCCGGGTCGCTGTTGTCGACCGTGACATTGGCGCCGGCAACCACCGAGGTCATGATGCCCGGAGCGCCACGCGGGATGCCGAAATTCAGCACCGCGGCGCCGGCGGTGCCGGCGTTCACCACTGTCGCCGGTGCGCCCGGTGCGAGCGTCGTCACCGTGCCGACCGCAACCGTCGCCGCGGCGCCCTGCGGGATGTCGAAATCGAACACCGCGTCATTGGGCGTGCCGACATTGCTCACCGCCGCCGGCGCGCCGGGGCCGACCGTCGTCACCGTACCGACGGCGATGGTGGCGGCATCGCCCTGGATGCCCTGAATGCCCTCAGGAATGCCGAAGTTCAGCACCATGTCCTTGACGGTGCCGACGTTCACCACGCTGGCCGGTGCGCCGGCGGGCAGGGTGGTGACCGAGCCGACGGTCACCGTGGTGTCGATGTCGTCGATGCCGATCAGATCCTGCCAGTCCTCGCCCAGATAGCGCCACTGCACCATGGTGCCGGTGTTCCTGAGCTCGATCTGCATCGGCAGCAGCGCCGGGGTAACGCGCAGCCGTACCTTGGGCGGTGGCACCAGCTTGGCGCGCACGGTGATTTCCGGCTGCGCCTTGATCCTCAGCCGTGGCGTAATCGTCTCGCTCATCGGCCGAACCCTCCGCCGACGAAGGCCAGCGTACCGGTGAACAGCTGCGTCGTGCCGGTGCCATTGGTCATCCGGCAGCCTACTCGATAGGTGTTGCGGATATCGAGTGCCCCGAGCTCAGGCACGCTGAAGCGCCACTGGATGGTGCCCGGCTCGGGGATCTCGATGCTGTTGTCGGCGGTCGAGGCGAACAGCCGCCGCGCGCCGCCTTCACTCACCTCGAGCTCGAACAGCACGCCGGCGGTCGCCAGCGGCTGGTTGGTGGCGTCGTCGATCAGGTCCACCCGCTGCGCCCAGTCGGCATCATCGGTGGCAAAGAACTGCAGTTCGTACATTGCGACCTCAGAGTTTGATGATGACGAGTTCGAACAGCGAGGGCTGGACATTGGGGTGCGAACTGCCGCCGCCGGTGCTGTCTGCCGTGGCGCCGGTGATCGCCGCGGTACCAGAGCCGCCGATCTGCTGGCCGGCCGTGTTGCCTGCCGCGCCGGTGAAGGCAGGGTACTGCGAGGTGCCGATACCGATCAGCCCCATGCCGCCGGAGGTGGTCTGAACCGGGCCGCTGTCGCTTCGGGCGGATATCGAGGAGGGGTGCCCGTGGTTGGGCATCAGCAGCGTGCCGGCGTTGTGCTGGTGCGCCGGAATCTGCGCTGCCGTCAGCGTCTGCGCGGCGCTTCCCACCGTGGCGCCGAGCGTGGTGTTGGTTTCCCCGCCATCGACAGTCGCATCGGGGATCAGGTTGATATCGGCGTTGCCCATGCCGCCAAGGCCGATGGCGATACGGTCGCGATAGTCGGGCAGGGCGATGGTCTTGTTGGCGGCCCAATCGCCCGCTGCCGAGGCGCCGCGCCCGCCGCTGACGGTGAGCGTCAAGTCGGCGGTCCACAGGTGGAGGAACAGTGCCTGGCAATCGGCATTGGCGCGCTCGGTGGCGCCCGAGTTCGGCGAGCCGAGGCTGCGGCCGTTACAGCGCACCCAGCCGGTAGGCGCCGCCGTGCCGTAATAGCCGATGCGCATGCCGGTGCTCACCAGCAGCGAGGGGTCGGTGACGCCGGGGTCGGGCGGCTCGTAATCGGCCGATTGCGGCACGTCGATATCGTCGTCATCGAAGATCAGCACGTCGCTGGCATCGGTGAGCTTCTGGCGATAACTGCCCGGCGTCGGGCTCAGGTAGATCACCGGGAACATGCCGCGCGCATCGGCGCGGATCGGCTGGTCGCGCGCCACGCTCAGCGACCCGTCGGCGTAGACGGCCTGCGGCGTCGAAGTGGCGGTATCGTAGAAATAGAGCTTGTCGCCGATGCCGAAATTGGGCACGCGCGAGCCGGGCCAGATGGCTGCCATGGGGAAGTCTCCGGGGGAGGGGATAAGGCTGTCGGCAACTCGCAAGCAGCTTTGTGGGGCTGATCTCCGTCGCTATGCTGCGTTCCACTGCGTGGGGGCATAGATGAGGGCTGCTATTTCTCGGAACGGCGCGGGCGGCCGGCGTTGCCGATGGTACTGCTGCGTCGGCGATGCATCAGTCGGGACAAGCGCCAATGTCTAGGCGGAAGCGTCCCGTGCTGACGCGCGGCGAGACCATGTTCTGGGAAAACGCGCATGTGATCGCGGTCTTGATCGGGATGCTTGCGTTGCTAGTCGGGTCCCAGGTCAAGCCGGAGCTGAACCCGCTGCTGGTGCTGCTACTTGGCTTAGTCCCCGGCACGATCGTGTGGGTCGCAAGAACGCTCTGGAAGCCTCGTCCCGTGGCACGCAGCGATGACGTTGACGCGACGCTCGACCGCTACAAGTCTTCGGCCCCAGTAGTGGACGAGATGTACCAATCCAAGGTGCTACACGTTTGGTATGTTTTCGCCGTCGCTGCGGCGCTGGGGCTGGTCGCGACCTTTGTCTACCGGGGTGTTTTTGAGATCCAGGAGAGGCTCGCGCGGGCTTCAGTAATACCTGGCCTTTTCGTCGTGGGCTCCGCGGTCGTGGCAGAATGGGCCTTAAGGCGGCCGTTGCTGAACGTCCCCATCCGGCCGCTTTTTGGCTTCCTGGGGGCGCTTGTAGTGCTCACCCTCGGGGTGATCCTCTACCTGCTCCCGGAGGTCTTCTCACCAGAGGGGCGAGCGCTCGCCGGCGCCCTGCTTGGCTGCGGCTTGGGCGTCTGTTTTGCAGTGTGGCTCCGCAACGTAGGATGATGGAATTCTCTCGCGGTCCGCAGCTTCGTCACATCCGTTCAGTGACTGATTAGCTCTTCTTGGGCCTCTCTGAAAAGCCACGCACCGCCTGCGCGACATGGGTTGGCTGGTGAAATTTGCTGTTCCGTCCGGTCGCCGTCGAGGCGATCCTGGTTTTACCGCTACAACGATGGGAACTGCGGTTCGCGCGACCTTCCCAGCTCGTGTCAGCGCCATTATGTTTCCCGAACACACATGGGGGATCGTTGCATGGGGCGGACGCTGGGTTTGGTCTTCTCTTACCTGTGGGCCCTGGCAACTGGCCTGCCTATCCCACTGGCTTTTTGGTACGTCCTTGGGCGAGTTACAGATCGCACTGACGTAATGATCGTGTCCATCGGCGGCATACTCTACGTCGCGATCGCCGGAACGTTTCTTTACCTTCAGATGGGGCACAACCGCCTAGCGTTTCAGACGGCGGGTGTGGTTGTTGAGATAAAGACAGCGCTGGATCTCATTACTGAAAGTGAACGCCTTGAGATGAGAACGTTTCGTGAGTCGTTTGAATTTCACCAGAACGCAAAGAGCTTGTTGGGAAGTTCTGTTGGGTTGCTGCTGGCGATTTATTGCTTCGTCCGACTACTAACGGTGGTTTGATCCGAGTCATGGGTCGGGCCCTTGTTGCCGAAGTCCCTCTATTGCCTCTGTGCGAACGGGGTTGGCCGGTGAAGGCAGCCCGGTTCTCACGGGTTGTTTGTCGCGGCAGCGAAGGAACCGCGGTCAGCGCAATTTTGTGCTCCGCTCCACGGGGCGGGCCCGTGGCGGCTGCTGCGTGGCCGCGCCGCCCATCACAGTCACCAGGTCACCGCTGAAGTGTCCCCAGTCGCGCTCCGCTTCACGGGGGAGGCGGCATCTGGCTGTTCGTGCCGCCCCGGACGATAATATGGAGAGGCTCGCGAACGTGCTCCGTGTTGGCGAGGCCCGGTGCGAGCCAGCGCAGGTCCAACGGGTTAGTCAGAGGAGGCGGGTTGCCTGATGCGACGCTGGCGCGCAGTTCCTTGCCGAAGGTGGACGCCCCTCCGTCAAGAATCTTGCGCACTGTTGGTGCCCCTGCGAATGCCCCGGAGCCGCCAAGAAAAGCCCCCAAGAGCGGATCCACCTTCGTCCCCGCAACCGTCCCAACAAGCCCACCAACCGTTGCCCACGCTGCGTCGCCTGACAGGGTCTGCATCAGCGCACCTATAGCGCGCCGGTCTTGCGCGAAGCGCTTCATCAAGGCGATTTCGTCGTCGCTGAACAAGCCGCGAGCCGCTTTATCGTCCAAGAGCTTCCCCACCTTCTCGTGCAGCGCCTTGGCGAACGAATCCGAGTTCTTGGCGCTGTCGATCATCTCTTCGACCATCTTGGTCCGCTTCTGCCGGTCTCGCAGGTTGATGCTCGACCGCCATCTGGTCGCCGCTTCGATGCCGTCGCCGGAACCGCTGAAGGCGTTCTGTGGCAGGCTTTCCGGGAACTGATCCAGCTGTTGCAACAGGGCCTTCCCGAGCTTCGCTTCTTCGTCGTTCGGACTCCTCGCTGCCTCGCGGAAACTACGCTCAAGCAAGTCGAATGCTTCGAAGGTCATTGGCTTGTCGGAGAGTTGGTCCAGGTGCCCCATGGCGGCGTGCACCTTGTCATAGATACCCACCAGTTCTCCATCCACCAGCATCCCCTCGTCGGCGAGCAGCCGGTCCAGGTCCTGCCGGAGAAGGGTGGTGGCGATCGGTTTGATTTGCACGCCGGCGCTCTTTGCCGCGTTGAGGTCCTGCTTCGACATCGCACCAAGCCCGTCGCTCTTTGGCGCGGCGGCATCCGCCTTCGTTGCAGCGCGGGATCTGGAGAGCTGGCCGACTACTCCGGTAGCGCCGTCGAGCAAAACGCCGGTCCCGGCGCTGGTTCCCGCGCCAATCAGGGCGCCCCAGCCACGGTCGGCAAGCGTGTCGCCAGTGGCCGAGCCGGCGCCGTAGACCGCGCCCTGTATGCCGTTGACCAGGAGGTTTGTGCCGATCCGACCCAGGCCGGTGGCTGTGCTGGCCCCCCGGTAAAAAGGGCAGTCGGGAGCGACCCCAGGATTTCGGCGCCATAGGCTGCGATGGGGTTTTCCTGGCGAAAGGCCTCGAGGTTGCGGCGCTCGCGAGCGACATTGGAGTCGTAGCGTTGCCAGAAGTCCTTGCCATCATCGCCATGTAGCAGCTGGTCGAAGCCTGCCTGGCTAAGCGAAAGCAGCTCGTCACCCCAGCCGAACGTCAAACCTTGCCCCGCAGCACGAGCCAGGTTCTCGGCGAGGTCCGGCTTTGCTTCTGCGGGTTTGCGGCCATTCTGGGCCAGGTAGAGGCTGAGCAACGGATCCTGGGCGGCGTTGGCTGCGGCGTGTGAGGTATCGACCAGCCCTGTCGGCTGCCGGGGGTTGAACGGTACACCAACCATTATTGCACCTTGTTAGCTAATTGGTTGTTTGGGGGAGGGGCCGACAGAGGCGCGTCAATCTGTGGGCTGTCACCGGGAGTGAATGATATGTGTCCGTGGCACCATCGTTGCAGCCGCTTGGGCAGATGGGCGGCGGCAGGCTCGGTCGAGGCGTTCGCCGCATAGTTCTCCCCGGGGCCGGCGATCAGAGTCTCTCCCAACTCGCGGGGTCGCCGGGGTCACCGCCGATGAAGCGGTAATCGCTTCGGAGCTTGCGAATGCCGTGCCCGCGCCACGCCAGTGGCGATGGTTGCGGCGTCCAGGCTGTTCCCTCGGGTTGACCCGATGAGGCATAGGCATCGGCCCGGCGCTGCGTCGCCTCCTGCACCATCTGCAGCGCCAGCGGCCGCGTGTGCGGATTCGCGAACAGTGCCCGCAACTGATCAGGCGGCATCGTTAGCCCGAACTGCGACAGCGGGGCGACAGCCTGAGCGAGTTGCTGCGGCGCCTCGCGCTCGTAGCGATCGGCCTTGCCTTGGGCGACGCCCTGGTCCCACAGGTCGAGCAGGTCGGTGAGCTTGGTCTGCGAGGGCTGCGGGACGACGTAGTCGGGGTAGTTCAGTGCCATCTGCGGGCTCCTATCGCTGGGTGACTGTGCCGTTGAGGGTGTTCGGCCCCATGCCGCCGCCGCCCTTGAACCCGCCATAGCCGCCGAAGGCGCCGCCGCCGAACGCCTGGCCGGCGATGCCGACGATCGAGCCCAGCGCATCGAGCATCGCGCCCTGGCCGGCTTCCTTACCGGCAGCGACCTGGTTGTTGGCTCCCATGTAGGCGGAGGATAGTCCGCTCTCGAAATCGAGCCCGAGGCCGCGCGCGGCGACATCTTTGTCAACCCCGGCGCCATACATGTTGTTGTAGCCGGAAAGTCCGTTCGTCCAGTTGCCCCAGGCCTGGTCGGCATAGCCAGTGGCGTAGCGCATCAGGTCGAGATCGGTATTGCCGCTGTCGAGCCGGCCCATGGCCGAGCCCTTGCGGGCCACCGCATCGAGCCCCTGGTCGAGCGCGAACTGGTAGCCCGGCCCGGCGCGGAACGCCGCCTCGGCCCGGGCGTAGCCGTCGGCGCCGTTGAGCCCCATGGCATCGGCGTAGCGATCGGCCCCGAGCTTGCCGAGATCGAGGTAGTCGCCGGTAACGCCCTGGATGCCCTCGATGATCGGTCGGCCGGTATTGCCCAGCTGGTCGATGAGACCGCGGTTCTGCTCGGCGGCCTTCTGCGTGGCCTTGCCCTTGTTGAGGCCGAGCCAGTCGCCGATGGTTTCGAAAATGTCAGCCATAGGTGGCTCTCCGGGATGGTGAATGGTGAATGGTGAATGGTGAAGGCGAGGAGTGGTGAATGGTGAGTGGTGAATGGTGAATGGGAGTAGGGAAGGGGAGTGGGGTGCCGAAGAGGCAAGCCCGCAAACCACCATTCACAATTCACCATTCACCATTCACGACTCCTACTTCTGGACACGCGCCGTGAGCCTGCCGCTGGCGATATCCAGAGGGCCGCCGGTCTCGTTCTGGAAGCGGACGGAAACGGTGTTGGCGGCCGAAACCCAGGCGGTGATGACGATGCCGGATGTGGCCAGCGAGAATGCCGCGGTGGCGAAATCGCCGAGCGCGGCGCCCGGCACGGTGATGGAAGTGGTGTCGCCGGCGCCATCGGCGAGCAGCGGCGGATCGTAGGTGGCGCTGGCTTCGAGCGGGGTCAGCTCGCCGAGCTTCTGGCCCAGCTGGTTGAACCAGTCGTACCAGAGCTTGGCCATCGTCCCGTCGGCCTCGACCAGCCGGGCACCGGGCCGCGGGATCGGTCGCAGCGTGTCGGCGGTGCTCATGCGGCGCGCTCCTCGATATCCATGGCGGCCCCGAAAAAGGCGATCTCGATGGGGTCGGAAATGCTCATCTCCCAGATCCGGCCGCGGCGGCCGGTGAGCCCGGCCTGGTTGATGTCGATGGCGACGTCTTCGCCCTCGCTGCCGAGCCGGCGGGTCAGGGGGTTGCCCCAGCTCCGCCCGCCATCGTCAGACCAGCGGATCCGCACCACCGGCTCGGTTTCGATCGGCGAGATGCCGGCGTCGATGCCGATGCCGGCTTCGAAATCGAAGCTGGCCTTGTGGATTACGGCGCGGCCGGGGAAGCGGTGCGCCTGGCTCGAGCGCAGCGTCCACACCAGCGGCCGCTCGGCATCGCGCCGCGTGCCCGAGCTCAATTCGAACGCCCGGCCGCTGTCGCGATCGAAGGTGAACCACTTGCTCCAGGCGGCAATGCCATAGCGGCAGCGCCAGTCGGGCGCGCCATAGCTTTGCCGCTCGTGCCAGTTGCCGGTCGAAACGTCGTAGACCCAGGTCCAACCCGGCCCGCTCAGCACCCAATAGGCGTGGCCGGCCGCCTGGTAGACCCAGGCGACGAGCTCGGCGGGGTTAGTCACTGCCTCGATTAGCCGGTTGAGGTCAGGCCCCGACACCGGCTCCGGGGTATAGCCCTGGAGCTTGCGTACCGTGTTGTCGTTGGCGACGAACAGCACCGTATCGGCAAAGCCCGGCTCGAACCCGGCCACCGCATTGGGCCCCTTGAGGCCGATCGGCACCACCACGCCGCGGTTGAAGGCAAAGCCCGTGGGGTTGCCGGCATTGGCGTAGAACTCGAGCGATGCCGTGCCCATCAGGATCAGGTCGCTGCCCGAGGCGATGGCGCGATAGAGCCCATCGGGGTCGGCCTCGGCCGCGGTGCGATCGACCGAGGCGAAACTCGTATCGTTGAGGCCCGACTGGTAGGCCAGCCCGCTCTCGGCGGTGACGATGAAATAGCCATCGACGAAGCAGATCGAATTGACCGCCGGCAGGTCGCCATCGCTGAACGCCGCCACCGAGGCACCGGAGATGTTGATCGCCGACATGCCCGAGGAATGGACGATCAGCACATCGGGCACCGGCGCCTTCATGTTGCGCGCCATGCTTACGGGGCCGGTGCCGCCGACCGTGCCGGTCAGCTCGGTGACCACATAGCTTGCGGTCACCGAATAGGCCTTCGTACCCGAGATGACATAGAGCACCGAGCCCACCAGCAGCGCGCCGCGAATGGCGGTCTGCGCCGTGGTGAAGCGGGCGATCAGCCCGGCGACCCGGCGCCAGACGATCTCGCTGCGCGAGCCCGGCGGGGCGCGTTCGGCCACGGCATTGATCAGCCGGCCGCCGCTCTCGCTGGGGTTCAGCCCGGGCGCGGTGCCGGTAGGGAAAATGATCGGCGGCATCAGCAATACTCGGTTGATGTTGGGTGGAGGTAAGGCACCGGAGCCATGCCGTGCCGCGGCCGGGGGGATCGGCTAGATATCGTGCCGATGATGTCATCGATCTCGGAGGGCGACCGGTACAAATGCACCGGTCACACCGCAGGTGTAGCCGCGAAAAGTCTCGTTAGGTTCGGCCTTGGCCTCGTCTGCTTGGGGAAGTCTCCGGGGAGGGTAAGGGCTGTCGCCGCTCGTGAGACGGCGGGATACCCCTGGCCGCCGCACCGCCCCGTAAGCCGCTAAGTTGGGAGCCGCCTTGTCCGTGGGTCAGAGACCGGGGTGGATCGATGCGGCTATTGCCGCCCCGAGGACCTGGACCTAACGTATCGCCGAAGCCTTGCGGGGATGAGCATGGAATGGGCGCGCAAAGCAGGGCTAGCGCGCATCTTTTCTGAGGCAACGTCCGTCACTATGCTGCGCCGATACTTGAGGGGGATTGATGAAACGTAGCAATGATCGAAGCGGCGCCAACGACGGGCGTCACAGGTTACTCCGGCATATCGACGATGCAACGCCGAGGGCGGCAAAACGCCGTGGGCTTCCGCCGCTAAAGCCTGGCTGCCTCGCGTTTGTTGGTCGGGTGTTCGCCGCCGCTGAAATGACACGCACCGCAGCGAGGTTGGCGGCAAAAGCCAGCGACGCTTGGCTTCGGTGCAAGGGGCTCGAGGAGAGGAACCCTGCGAATGGCAAGCAAACGGCCCACTGATACAGAACTCGACACCACGGCCTACAAGGTTCGTGGCGAGGATGGAGCGTACCGGCGGCGTCATCGCGGGTTAAACCGCATTGCGTCCATTCTTGCGCTTTGCTTCGCCGGTTCGGTGTACGTCATTGGCTTTCACGGAGCGATGCCCTGGTATGCCTTTGCGGTCGTCGTGGCCATGGGCTTCATTGCCGGCGGCATGTTTACCATGAGTCTGAAGCACCTCGACTGGTGATCGCCCCACTGATCTGCGGCCATTACGGCTGCGTCGATGCCGCCGTGATGGGCTCAGGGACAGGAACATGCCATGGCAAGTAAACGGCCCACCGACATCGAACTCGACACCACCGATTACAAGGTTCGTGGCGAGGATGGGAAGTACCGGATACAACCCGATCGCGGGTTGAACCGGATCGGGTCGGTTTTGACCCTTTGCTTTGCAGGCTGGCTATATTTTGTCAGTATCAGCGAGTGGATGCCTTGGTACGCCTACATCGTCGTAGTGGCCATTGGCTTCGCAGCCGGCGCAACGTTCATCATGAGCTTGAAGCACATCGACTGGTGATCAGTACCCGTTGACCTCAGGCCATTGAGACTGCGCCAACGCCGCTGCGACGCCGCCCGGCGGGAGGAGGCTCTGGCGGTTGGCGAGGGTTCGCGCCGCGATCAATTGGTCAATGTAGGCCGGTGATGGCGGGCTCATCAGCGACGCAGCAACACGCGCATTAACGGCTTCGGGACGCATGTGGGCTGCAGTGTTCGCCACTGTTCGCGGGATCGCGGTGAGCAGGCTCGCCAGCGGATCGCTGAAAACGGTTCTGCCATTGCCCAGCACGTAGTTGAAGGACTTGTTGAACCGGGTCTCGCGGTCGAGGGCTGCAATCAGTTGGTCAGCCTTATCCGAACCGAATGCCGACACCAACTTGTCGCGGTTCCATGTGCCATCACCCCCAAACGCGTTCTTCAGGACATTGAAGTCGTTGGCCGCGGTGCCGATGATGCCATCAATCTCAGCGCGAGCCCTCTGGGAGAGCCGGAACGCCGTGCCAGATGGGCCGACGAATTGCCCCTCTGGAAGGGCGCCGGCGGCAGAGGCTGCCTCGACCTTGGATGGTTGCACAGCCGCGTCGAGCAGGTTTTGCCCGGCAGTGAGAGCTTCTTCCTGCCGCGATAGCTCGCGGCGCATATCATCGAGCGACTTGATGCCTGGTACGTGCGTCAACAGCATTTCGTCGATCTGTTTGCGAACCTCGGTGAGTTCTGCCCGGATGCCGCGATTGGCAACGTCTTCGAGCATGCGGTCGACCGCGTCACGGGCCTTCAGCCAGCCGGTTGGGTTGGGGTCGAGGATCGTCTGCTTCGGCAGGCCCTGTGCGGCGGGCTGGGTATAGTCCAGCAGACCACGGACGCGTTGCAGCATTACCTTGGCCGAGCCGTCGGCGTCTGCCACCATCTCGTCGACGCGCGCTGCCACCCGGCTCACGTCTCCCGAGGCCGCTTCGCTCAACAGGCCGCGATAGAGCGGCTTGAGTTCGAGCTGCGTTTCCCTGAGGTCACGGGCAATCTCAGGAGGCACCGGGGCAGGCCCGAGGTAAGCATCGACATCGCTCTGGATGCGTGCGTTCGCACTGGCCTGACGCTGTTCCAGCCGCTCCGTCACGATCTGCCGGCCACGACCAGGTTGAGCGGTGATCGCTGCGGCAGCCTGCAGCGTATTGGTCCCCAGATCGGGCATCACCGCCTCTGGCCCGAGCTCATCCATCTTCTGGGCAAGTTGCGCCAGGTCGACGTCGTCACGTTCCAGGGCCTTGTTGACCACCGAAACATCCTTCGGCGGCAAGCGACCCGTCAGGGCGAGGAAGGTGTTGGTGATCCCGCGCTCGATCCACGGGAAAGTAGCACCGGCAGCGGCACCCAAACCTGTGGCGAGGGTTATGTCGCCTGCGTTGCCTCCCTCTGACCACTTGTCCGCTCCAGAAATAGCCGCGCCGGATGCTCCGCCAAAGAACGCGCGCTGCCCCAGAGGGCCCGCCATACCTAGCAGCTTCGCTCCGGTCTTTGTTGCGGCGAGCGGAGCAAAGGGCAGCGTGTTGCCGGCAATGACGCCTGCGGTCGCCGCCTCGGGGAACTGCGCCCGCTCCGCCTCAGTGATTTTGGCACGCTCCTCGGCGGTTACCGGCCGACCCTCGAGCGCTGAGGCCCACGCGGCATCGACGTGATTGCCGAACTTGTCCAGCGACTCGCCAAGTACCGGGACTTCCGCCGCCATCGCCGTACCGAAGGCGTTGACGTAGTCGAGAGGCGGCACCCACGAAGGCGTGTATCCATTCTCAGGATTCAAGCTGGTGTTCATGCGTTCGTTCACGGACATGCTATAGTTGGCCAAAGCGCCCATGAGATCGAGCACCTGTATTCCGGTGGGCTTCCAGCGTTCGAGTTTTGGCGGGATTGCCGGATCGATTGTTGGTGCCTCCTGCCACTTGGGCTTGGCCTGCTGAACGACAGGTGCATCTAGCCAGCCCATCAGGGTTTCCTCCGAACGGAGCCATCGGGAGCGCGGAACGTCGCGCCGCTGGGTAACGCGTCATATCCCGCGTCATCGGTTATCGCCGCCATGAGGTCTACGGTTTTGGGGGCGGAGGTAGCCGGAGGTGCTGCCGCCGACTGAGGTGTTTGAGGGGGCGTGTAGCTCGGCGGCACGAACCGCTTCCGTAACAGCGCGTCATTGGCGATCGTGCGTCGTGCCGCTGCCTCCTGCACCATTTGCACGGCGAACGGACGCGTCTCGGGGTTGGCGAACAGCGCCCGCAGCTGGTCAGGCGGTGTCGTCAGTCCGAACTCCGACAGCGGCGCGGCCGCGTGCGCGAACTGCTGCGGCGCTTCGCGCTCGTGGCGATCGGCCTTGCCCTGGGCCACGCCCTGGTCCCATAGGTCGAGCAGGTCGGTGAGCTTGGTCTGCGACGGCTGTAGGGCGGGGGATTCGGGATAGGTCAGTGCCATCTTCGGGCTCCTTAGAAGCTAGCGGGCGCGCGGGTGGTGGGGTCGACGGAGCTGCACTCAAAGGCGCGGCTTGCGATGCCGACAACGTCGCCCTTGCCGGTAGGCCGGTGAGCGGCGGCATCAGAAATACTCGATTTCCTGGGTGCGGCCGGAGAGGATGGTGGGTTTCAGCCCGCGTAGCCGCTGCTCGGCGAGGAGCCGCTTCTGCTCGTCGGGCAGCGCCCCGAAGGCGCGGGCCCGGGCATTGGCGAGCAGCACCGCCAGGTGGTCGAAGGCATCGTCGTCATAGGCATCGGGGTCGCCCCACACCCAGATATCGCGGGTGGCGAGGTCGCTCATGACGGGGGCGACGGCCGTGTCGATCGCGTCGAAATCCTCGGCCGAAGCGGTCTGCCCGGCGCCGACGACGCCGAGTTCGCTGAGGGCGCGGTTGACGAGCTCGGTTCGGGTTCTGGGCATGGGAGGGCTCCTGGGTGGGAAAGCCCAGCACTGAGCGGGGCGGCTCCCCTCCCCCTTGAGGGGAGGGGCGGGGGGTGGGGGTGGTGAGGGACGCTCGGTGCTGACTGCACCACCCCCTCCCTCAATCCCTCCCCTCAAGGGGGAGGGAAGCGAACCGGTGGATTTGACGCGGCTCCGCTGTCGAACTGACCCACCGCAATCACCCCACACTCGGTGTCATCCCAGCGAAAGCTGGGACCCAACTATCCATCTGCGCGGGCTGTGAATTGGGTCCCTGCTTGCGCAGGGATGACAGCCGGGGGGTGGTGAGGGGAACCTCAGTGCCGACTGCACCACCCCCACCCCTTCACCCCACAAACGCCAGCTTCTCCGTCTCGGTCAGGGCGTTGAAAGCCCGGGCTTCGGCCTTGTCGAGGCCGTCGCGGATCTCGGTGTCTTCATCACCGCGGACGATCGAATATCGTCCGAAGCCGCGATGGATGGCCCTGAGCCCGATCGCCGGCGGATCGGTCTCGTCGTGGACGACGAGCAGTGCGCCCTCGACCTCGAAATGCGGGTTGTGGGCCAGCTTTTCGAGCAGCGGAGCATGCGCATCGTCGAGCTCGCGCGGCTCGCCATCGAAGAAGCGCAGCCCCATGAGGCTCACCACTTCGCTGTCGCCCGCGGGCGCGTGGTAGGTGACCTTCGCCATCTCACGGCCTACTTCATGTAGCCGAAAAAGCGCGGCTGGATGGTGCCGGCGACGGCCGTGGCCGCCGCGGCAGAAGTCTTCCAGACGATCTCGGTGTCGGCGGTGAACTCGTAGTTGAGCCCCGTTGCCGCCAGCGTCGTGTTGGTGCCGCCGGCCTGGCCGGTGGTGGCGCCGGTGGCGATGAACCGGTCATCGTCCGCGGCATCGCCGATGGCGAAGGTGACGAGCGGCGAGCCGTTGCTGTCGAGATCGGGCACCACGACGGAAAGCCCGGTGAGCACGAAGCCGCGCGGCACGACGAACAGGCCGACGGTCTTGTTGAGGGTCAGGTCCGTGGTCAGGAGCGCCACATCGGCGCCGAGGCACTTCATGGTCCGGGCAAAGCCCTGGTTGCCAACCTGCGGCTGGCTATAGGCGTTACGATCAGCCATGGCCGATCTCCTTTGTTGGATGGGGGAAGGGGAGTGTGGGGCAGGAGCACCGGCCTCTCCGTGGTCCTCCCCCGCGTGGCGGGGGAGGGGGACCAGCGAAGCTGGTGGAGGGGGCGGCCGGAGTCGCAGGTGCGAGCTGCCCCCCACCCTTGATCCCTCCCCCCAAGAAGGGGGAGGGAGACGCAAACTGAGGGGCCAGTGTTTTGGTCTCCCTCCCCTCAGGGCGACATCTTGTCGTCCCGTTTGGGGGGAGGGGACAGGGGTGGGGGCAGCCCGCTCCGGCGAAGGAATGACCCACCGGTGCGGACGAGGGCCGAAGGCCCTAGCTATTACCCACCCCCGCAACAAACCCGGTCACCATGCCCCAGTCGACCAGCGAGCCGATCGTCGCCGACGCCCCCGCGGCCAGCGGGGCCTTGGCGATCTTGCCCACGCCGTACTGGGCTTCGATGCCCATGCCGGTGACGAAATCGTAGTCGCCGTCCTCGAGCGTGGTCGGCCGCGGCATCTGGCCGAGCGCATAGGCAAGCGCGCCCTGGCCGCAGAGGAACACCGGCTCGACATCGATCCCCGCGGCGCCGGCGCCCTTCAGCAGCAGGCGCTGGGTGATCTCGGGGATCTCGACATAGATCACCCCGTCATAGACCAGCGCACCGCCGGTAAAGAGCGGGTTGGTCTTGGTCGGGTCGCCCCCCTCGCGGTTGCGGGCGTCGCGGTTGGCGGCCGTCATCACCGGGTCGGCCTTCAGGTCGCGAAAACCGCGGGCGCCGAGGAAGCAGACGAACCATTCCTGGTCGCCCTCGGCTTCCATATAGGGGCTGATCTTGGGCCGGCCGTTATAGACGCCGGGGTTGTTGGGGTCGACGCCGGTCTGCTTGGCCTGGTCCTTGAGGAGGCTCCCGACCGCCGCCGACATCTTGTCGTTGGCGGAGTCGACGTTGCCCACCGCGGTGGCGAAGGTGGTCGAGTAGTTGGAGAGCGCCGAGCCGAACACCACGCGGTCGGGGTTGGCGGTGACCCAGGCATTCTTGTTGCCGGCGGTGGCCGCCGACCACTTGATGCCGTTGACGCGGTTGCCGGGGTTGCCGAAGCGGCCGGCCTGCATCGCCGAAGTGGGGATCGACAGCAGCGCATCGACCAGGTCGTCGCGGACGATGCGCTTCGACCAGCCACGCAGCAGGCTGCGAGCGGTGGAGCGCACCGAGAACGAGCTCTCCTTGTTCTGTGCCCGGTTATTGGCCACGGCGTTTCTGGCCCAGTCGGCCCAGAGCGGCATGCCGTAGCTGTCGATCTGCTCTTCGTTGCCGCGGAGCGTGCCGGCGCCGACGCCATCGCCCGAAAGCTGGGTGACGAGCGGCACGCGGATCTCCTTGCCGTCGGCTTCGAGATCCGACATGCGCACGATCACCGAGGTGGAATCGTCGCCCATATAGGCATCGAAGCGCGACGAGCGCAGGAAGTCATAGGCGACATCCTGGCGGAACTTGATCACTTCATTATTGGGGTGGTTGGGAGAAAGAGCCATTGCTTGATGGTCCTGATTTCAGCCGGGTGCGCCTTCAGCGCCGCCGGCGGGTGGTTGCCGAGAACAGCTCGGCATCGGAGGGATCGCCGGCCGCAGATGCGGGGCCGGCGGCGGTGCCGATGCCTTGCAGCGAGGGGATATGCGGCACGGCTGAACGACGGGGGGCTTCGATATTGGGCTGGGCGGCGCCTCGCAGCTGGGCGAGGAAACGCTGCTGGACTTCGGGGTCCCGCATCGCCTCGTCGAGTACGCGGTTGCGATAGGCAGCGGGGTCGCCGCCAATCTCATCGAACGCCTGGCGCTTCTTGTGCCAGGCGACGAGCTCCCCATACGGGTGGTTCGATCGCATGATCCTGAGGTAGTCGGTCTGCACCGCCGGGTCGGCCTGCATCGCCTGCCCGAGCGCGTTGTAGGCCGCCCTGACGCTGTCCGAGCCGTGCTTTTCTTCCGCCAGGAGGCGAGAGACGCCCTGCCGCTGCTGGAACAGCTGCTCGTGGATCGGGGTGACCAGCGAACGGCCCCATTCATCCGGGTTGTCCCAGAATTCCGGTGGCCGCGCCGCCTGTTGCTGCGGCTGCAGCTGCGCCTCGAGCCGGGTGAGCCGATGCTTCAGCTCATCCCGATCCCGCTCCGCCGCCCGCCTTGCATCGGCTTCTTCACGCAGCCGGGCCGGGGGAATGGCAGGCTCGGGCCGCGGTTCGGCAACCGACTCGATCACCGGTTCCACTTCGGCCACAGGCGCTTCGCCCGTGACGGTAGCGTTGAACAAGGCGGTATCGTCGACCGTTTCAGTGTCGTTCATCTCGTGTCTCCCGGACTATCGCGTCCGATTGGCGTGACCCTCACTGTCGCGGAGAGTGCAGCGAAACCGGCCAAAGGGCGCCGGCTGCCCGTTGCGCCGTATCGTGGCGCCGACGGAAACTTTGTGTGTGGGGGGCTCACCCCCACCCAGCTGCGCTAGGCCGCTGACGCGGCCAGCTTCGCTACCTCGCGGCGAGGGCTTCGCCCTCGTCCGCTGACCACAAGGGGGAGGGAGGGCCCCGTGCCCGCTGAAGCCTCAGTCGTCTCTCCCTCCCCTTGATGGGGAGGGCAGCGCAGCTTGGCGGCTATGCCGCCTAGCGAAGCTGGGTGGGGTGGGGCCGCATGCTCGGTGGCAGGGTGTGATCGCCCGACTGAGAGAGACGGCCCCCTCCCGGCCTCCCCCATCAAGGGGGAGGTAAAGAGAAGGGGCTGTGGCACGATCGTGCCAACACTCGATGCGGCACCTCCCACTTCATGGGGGAGGATGGGAGGGGGCCGTCTCTATCAGTCACCACCAGCATAAGGCGGCACCGGCATTACCTCACCCGCCCTTATCTCAGCCGCCCGCAGCTGCAACTCGCGTCCCGCCAGCTCCAACTGCCGGTTGAGCCGCCGTGCATCCTGCTCTTCGCGCCGCGCCAAGAGTTCATCCTGACGTTCCACGGCATCGATCCGCTGCTCCAGTTCTTCGGCCTGGCGCTCGGCGCCAATGTCCACGGCCTCGGCCATCAGTTTCTTCGTTGCGGCCTCGGTCTTCCGATTTTCCAGCGCCTTGCCCTGCAGCTCCAGCATCGCCGCCTGCTGCTGCAGCAGCACGGCCTGCTGCTCCAGCGGGTTGGGCTGCTGTGGTTTCTGCCGCGTCGCATCGCGGAATTTCTTCTTGGCGGAGGCCGGCATCGAGGAGGTTTCGATCAGCACTTCGAGCGCCGCCGCGGCCACTGCCGGTTGCAGCAGCGGACCGACTGCCGCGAGCGCCTGGCGCACCGACTCGTTGGTGTCGGCCTGCATGGTCACGGTGTCCGGCCCCTCGTCGAGGATGATATCGACATCGAGCGAGCCGAGCGCATTGGTGATGGTGGGGATGCCGGTCGTGGGGTCGATGGCCAGCCGGTTGACCGACAGCCAGTTGCCGAGGCCCTCGTCATCGGTGACGCGGATCCAGCGCTCGGCGGTCCACAGGCTCTGCACCGCATTCCAGATGGCGCGATACACCCGCTGCTTCCAGCCGCGATAGCCGAGCAGGTAGGGGCCGAGTTCGGCAATGCCGGCCTGCTGCTGCAGCGCGATGGCGCGGCCGCTCATATCCTGGATGCCCGAGCCGATCAGCGCGGGGTTGAAGCCGTAATTCTCGATCTCTTGCTTCGCCTCCTCGAGGAAACCGAGATTGGCGTTGAGCTCGGCGCCGCGCGCCGCATCGTCGAATTGCGGCAGCTCGGCGCCCACCGGCACCACCACCACGCCATCGGGGCGGGCCAGTTCGGCGCGGATCTTTTCCGGCTCCAGCCCCTGGCCATCGCGGATGACGATGCGACGCGACTGGCTGGTGTGCAGCCCTTTCGAGCGCCGTTGGTTGATCTCGTCCTGGGCCGATTTCATGTTGCGGAAGAAGCCGTAGCGGTCGCCGTCATGATCGACATTGGCCGAGAACATCACATACTTGCAGAGCGTCCGGCGCTTCTCGTCGCGGAGGTAACTTTCGCCCTCGGCGAGGATGGCGGCGCCGGTATAGATGGCGAAGCACCACTGGTTGCCGCGCTTGTACCAGTGGTCGATCACCCGGACCCGGCGGTGCTGCTCGTCGCCCATCACCCAGTTATCGTCGCTGTCGGGGTTGCTGGTGAGCTCGGAACCCAAGTCCACCGAAGCTTCGATCTCGCGCTGTTTGTCGGGGAACGCGGCGAGCAACTCGCTCGCATCGGCCCATTTGCCGATCCCCATATAGCCGGCATCGGAGAAATCGGCCCGGGTCGAGGTCGGGTCGTAAAAGAACCCCGCGGGGTCGACCACCTCGAAGCCGATCTCGGTGTCGCCCTTGTCGCCGGCTTCCAGCGTCAGCTCGAGCCCGCCAATGCCGTCGACGGCGCCATTGAGCGCGGCGATCGGCGATTTCTCCTGCCAGCGCTGCTCGTCGAGCACATAGCGCAGCACTGCCGTCGCCACCTCCGCGCCATCCTCGTGGCGCGGCGTGCGGGCATAGCCCTTGGGGTCCTGGCGCTGCCGCTCCAACAGGCCAACCACGGCGTTGATCTTCCGCGCCAGGCGGTTGTAGGTGACGACGGGTTGCTTGCGCTGATTCAGCGTCTTGATCTGCTTCGCTGTCCAATGCGCGCCATGGTAATAGCGCCGCGCTTCCTGCTGCTCGTCGATCTCGCCGCGCTTGCCGTCGAGATAGTTGAGGTAATCGGCCTTCAACCGCGCCAGCGTCCTACCGGGGGCAGGGGAGGCGGCTGATATGTTTGCGGGATCGCTCATCGGAACTCCTGATCGCTGCACGGATAGCGCAGTCGGGCTGCCCTCTCCCGCTCGCGGGGGAGGGGGGACCACGCGAAAGCGTGGTGGGAGGGGGGAGCCCCACGCGCCGAACGTAGATCGTGCCCCACGCACCGAAGTGCGCGGCTGGGGCAGGGCCGGCGTTTGCGGCTCCCCCCTCCCACCAGCCTGTCGGCTGGTTCCCCCTCCCCCGCAAGCGGGAGAGGGAGTCCCGACTGCAAGCTCAGGGCTCGCCCCCCTCAATACGTCTGCCAGTCGCCCGGCGTCGCGCCACCACTCTGCGCCCTGTACCCAGTGCGCGCCTTCCCCGGCTCAGCCACCGGCTTCGTCCGCACCCACGGCCGCGACATCGCGGCATAGCGCCAGTCATCGGCGGCATGGTCTTCCATGTCGGTGTCGAGATCTTCGGGCCGCGCCTGGTCGTGCTGCAGCATCGGGATGGTGCGGATCGAGTCGCGGCAGGTCGAAAAGCAATAGATCATCGGCCGCCCCTCGGGGTCGGGCTTACCGTCTTCATCGAGCGTCGTGCCGACGAAGCGCTGGCGCAGCATATCCCAGCCGCCCATGGCGCCGCGCTGCGACACCCGCTTGTTGTCGGCGCCGCGAAAGAAAATCCGCTTGTCGCCGGAGCCGAGCGTAATGCGGCTGGCGATCGAGGGCCCGCCATCCTCGGCAAAGGCCGCCGGGTCGAGCACGCCCAGCCCCACCGTTTCGGTCTCGCGCTGCGCCAGGCCCTTGCCGACCTGTTCGGCGGTGAGCTTCAGCCCCTTGTTGGGTTTGCCCGGCTCGCACCCATACCATTCGCGATAGCGGATCAGCGCGCCGCGCGGCAGCAGCACGCCCGACACCGGGTGGCGGGTGTCGTCGCCGACGATCGCCCACCAGCCGAACGAGAACGGCCGGGCGCTGCCCCAGTCGCCCGAGCGGAATTTCGCCCAGTCCCCGGGGATGGCGAAGGGTTCGATGACATGCAGCCGCGTCTGCCAGCAATCGAAGAAGGCGCCATCGACAATGTCCCAGTCGCCATGCCGCATGGCGCGGACCAGGGCGGCGCTGCCCAGCCCTTCGAGCCGCGCCTCATAGCTGGGGTCGTCGGTGGTGAGCGTCGGGTTGTCCTCGAGCCGCGCCGGGATGAACTGGCGCAGCATGCCACCTTCCGCCGCCGCGGTGCGGTGGATGACGAGCGGCGCGGCCGGGTCGATGAATGTTACCTTGACGAACTGGTGCCCCACGCCGCCGGGGTTGGCGCCGCAGAGGATGCGTGGAAACCGCCCGCGATATTTTTCGGGCACCGCAATGCCGGTCATCCGCACGCGGTTGCGCAGGAACCGGTAGATCACCTCGGTGAAATGGGTCAACTCGTCGATCAGCAGCACGTGCATCTCGGCGCCCTGGTACTTGAAGCGATCCTTCTCGTCCTTGCAGTGGCAGAGATAGATTCTGCTGCCGTTCCAGAAGCGGATCTCGTCCTCGACGATCTGCACGAAACCGCATTCCACCCAGCCGGCGAGCAGCGTGCGAAAGCCCGACGGGCCCTCCATATGGTTCTTGCTCAGATCCTCGCGGATGCGCCGGAACAAATAGACCTGCAGCCCGCGGATTTCCGCGCACCAACTGATCGCCGCCTGCCGCATCAGATGCGATTTCCCGCCGCCGGCCGCCCCGCCATAAAGCACCTCGGTCGCCGCCGAGCCGAACGCCACCCACTGCTTGGGGTGGAGCGCAATGCGCAATTCCTCGGGGCGTTTCCGGTTAGTGGTCGCTCCCCTTGGCATCGGTGGGCATCCCTTCGAAGATAATGGTCGGCCGCATGCTGCCATCGGATGAACGATGGTCGACGGTGGCGTGCTTGGGATGCAGGTACGGCGCCGCCTTGTTGGCCGCATCCACCCGCTCGCTGCGCGTCGCCGTCTCGTCGCGCATGATGGCGAGGAGGAAATCGAGCGGGGTTTGAACGGGATCTTCCGGCGCGTGAGGCGGAACGGTGCTGGATTTGCTGCCGGCACGAGGCATCGTACACCTTCGATTACTGCCGCGCCGGCCTGATGTTGGGCTTGGTCTTCCCCCACCCACCGGGTGTCATCCCAGCGAAAGCTGGGACCCAACTCGCAGCTGGCGCAGGTGGATAGATGGGTCCCAGCTTTCGCTGGGATGACACCGAGTTGGAGGCGGGTGGTGGAAGCCAACCGACCGGCAGACCCCAACCCCAGCAATGTCCAGACGAGCAAACAACACGCGGTGAACGGGATAACGCCGATCGGCTCTCCCGTCACCGTGAGCCCGGAGGCAACCCGCCGAAGCGGTCCCTGCGCGGAACGACCCACATAGAGGCGGCGAAAGCTCGCTGCCTGATGTTGAAACTAGGGTGATTGCGCTGGGGGTGCAACCGCCGGGTTCTCGCTCACCACAGGCCGGGGCGCGGCTGTGATGATCGCTCTACTTCCCGCGCTCCGCATGCCACGCCCGAAACCCCGCCACGTCCCTCACCCCGTGATCCATCACCGCCTCATAGACCAGCGCGCTGGGCAGCTTCGGTTCGGTCGTATCGGCAGCGAGCACGTGCTTGATGGTGAGGATCACCACCCGGTCGGCGTCGGTCAGCCGCGGCAGCAACGTGCGCAGATGCGTCAGGTCGGGTTGGCGAGCGGGCTGGTCGACCAGCCAGATGTCGAACGTCCAATCGGCGCCGGCGGCGGTGCGGACGGTCAGCCCCAGGTAGAGCCCGTCGGGGTAGTTGTGTGGCTCGGCGTTCCAGCTTCCGGCGTCGTTGCGGAAGCGCACGCCGAGCACGAGGTCGGTGCGCTGCATCAGGCGGGCCCCCAGTTGCGCGAACGCGGTGAGCGTCGCTCCATCGAGCCTCGGGCAGCTCACGGTGATGTCGATGTCGCGGCGGACCATCAGGCCGAGTGCAGAGCTGCCGACTCGGGTGGGTTGGCCGAGCTTGCCGAGCTGCTCGACAAGGCCGAGGGCCGCGACCATCGCATCGGCCTCCGCCTGCAACTGCTTCTGGGCAACCAGCAGTTCATCCACCTCATTGTCCTCCAGGCCGTCGAAAGCGCTGCTGCTATAGCAACTCGGGCGCAATGCCCAGCACTGCAGCGTTGGGTTACGCAGTCCGGGTCATGCGTCCAAAGTATTAGCGAAAGCCCATGCTGTTCTGCTTGGCGGCACGACCAATACGTACGGCTGTATGTCGTTTGTCAGCAGATATTCGGGCTGGCCAGTGATATTGCATCGCTTCGCCTGGTGGAATGGAGTGCTCAACTCTCGTCTCTGGTGGCCAGGGTGCGGTAATGCTGCGCCAGCGACGCTGTTCTCATAACGTTCCTGCTCGGAAAATCGTAATACGTCAGGCCATTCCCGGTATGTTCCCGGTACCAATTGCGCGCAGCGCGGCGTTGCACTTTCGCGGAGTGCCTCCGCCGCATGCGGAGAGGGTGCGCCGACTTGACACAAACAGACAGGTCTGTCTATTCGTGCGGGACAGTGGCCGACACAGAGAGGCAACAGATGGCATCCCGCAAGACCAACCGCTCCGAGACCACCGGCCTGCGCGAGTTCCTTAGCCTCGAGCAGCAGGAGGCCTGGCTCGAGGGCGCGCTGCTCGATGATGGCGATGAGCGTCAGGAATCGGTCGAGCTGCGGTTCAAGTATCTGCCGCGCTACCAGAAACTTCTCGGCCGCCCGCAGGCGGGTGAGGTACTGAACCTCCTCGCGACCTATGGCCTGGATTGCCTGCCGATGCCGCGCCGCACCGAGCGCTACTGGTGGTCGGTCTCCTGCCTGCCGTCCACCTCCGACAAGCCGCTGGTGCGGGTCAATGCCAGTTGGATGGAGCTCTTCACCCTCTATGCCGAGGGCGACGGCTTACGCGGTCGCTTCATCCTGCACCTCAGCGATTTCACCACCGACGGTTCAGTAACGCCGGAACGGCTCGACGAGAGCCTTGTGGAGCAGGGGGCCCTCGTGCCGGAGGATGTCGGTTGGTTCTTCCCCGATGGAGCCGACATGTTCGGCATCAAGGTGCGCGGCGCCGCCTCGCTGCACAAGATGCTCGCCAGCCCGCACCTGCTGCGCGCCATCCGCCGCTTCAACCTCACGCACATGAACCGCGGGCGAAATGCCTACCAGGCGAGCCACAGTTTCAGCGTGGCGGATCATATCGTGGGCGGTTGAGGGCTTCGGAGCCCGCAGTCCGCGCCCCAACCGAAACACTCGCCCGGTGTCAGCGAGCCGTCCCGCCCTCAGCTTGCCGTCGCCGTGCGATGACGCGCTCGAAGCGGGGGTCGTTGTGGAGCGGCGCCAGGGCCCAGTTCTGCTCGAGCCAGCCGGCCCTGCCGGTCCAGTTGGTCTCCACCAGCCGCTCGAGCGCGGCGAGCGCGTCATCCGGCCGGCCGGCGCAGCTGAAAGCCTGCGCCGCGCAGATCCCGAGGGTCGGCAGCTCGGCCGCGGCAGCCGCGAAATGCGCGGCGAGATCCAGCCATTGGCTCGTCTCGAGATCATTCAGGTTCTCGGCATCGAGATACGCTCCGAAGGCTTCGTACTCGGCAACGATGGCAAAGCCGCTCCTCTGCGCCACGTACAGCGATCCGGCATTCGATGCGAGGCAGTGCCAGCCCATCCGCTTGAGCCCGCGCCGCTGCGCCACGGCGATGGCGCCGGCCACCGCGAGCCGGGCGAGGCCCTGTCGCCGGAAGCGCGGATCGGTCCAGATCCCGACCTCGACCCGATCGCCCACCACCATGTCCTCGCGGCAATGGGCAACCACGACATCGTCATCGACCACCTCCGCGCCAACGCCGTCGGCCATCGGCCGCAGGGCGAAGCGGTCGGCAGAGGGCGGCGGGCGACTCGCCACCGCGCTGAGATCGAGCGACAGCGTTACCCGCTGGTGACGCCGCATGAAGCGGTGCGGCAGCACCCTGTCGATCACCGGCAGCCAGACGTCATCGGGATAGAGGTAGGCGAAGGGGTGGATCGCGCCGCGCAGCGCCGCCCAATCGAGCTCGGCAAACGGCGCGCCACCGAGATAGAGCCCCTCCGGCCCATCGAGCAGCACGGCGCGGGGCGAGGCGATGTCGTCGACGCGAACCCGCCCGGGTGCCGCGCCGGCCAGCACCGCCGGGACGCTGCCATGGCGCTCGGCAAGTCCCTCCAGCAGCACTGCGACACGCGGGTAATCGGCGGGATCCAGCTCGGTGAACTCTTTCACCCGGTCACTCCAGTGCACGAAGGTTGGCGATTAGTCCCCATGACAGGGCCAGTCGGCAAGCCAAAAGCCTGAGCACCGCATCCGAGCCTCCTCAAAGTCATCACACAACATCACTGAGCTTGTATGTTGACATGCTGGTGCCGGCTCCTCTACGACTTTGCGCCGAGGAGATTTTCGTACTGCGACACCGAGGGAACGGCTGATGGCTCGCGCTGTCCGGCCGAGGGAGGCAGTACGTCCGGCAGGCCTCGATGAGCCAGGCAGACCTCGAGGTCGAGCAGCGCATCGAGCGACCGACTACAACAGGGAGGAAGACCAATGTTTCAGGTGACCAAACTGGCCGCGACCGCGATGGTCGCTGCCGCCATGATGATCGGTGGGGCCGCGGCCCAGACCGTGCTCGTCGCATCCGATACGCATCCGGATGGCTACCCCACAGTCGAAGCGGTGAAATATTTCGGCCAGCTGGTCAGCGAGCGTACCGCCGGCCGCTATTCCGTCGATGTGAAGTTCGGCGCCCAGCTCGGGCAGGAGGCCGATACGGTGGAGCAGGTTCGTGCCGGCGCCATCGCCATCAACCGCACCTCGCTGGGGCCGTGGAACGGCCTCGTCAAGCAGACGATCGTGCCGTCGCTACCCTATATCTTCAAGTCCACCGCCCATGCCCGCAGCGTCATGAGCGGCCCGGTCGGCGATGAGATCCTCGCCGCCTTCGAACCCTATGGGGTCATCGGGCTCGCCTTCTACGATGGCGGCGCGCGCTCGTTCTACACCAGCGAGAAGCAGATTACCTCGGTGGCCGATCTCAAGGGGATGAAGCTGCGCACCATGCAGTCCGATATCTTCGTGGACATGATGGCGGCTTTCGGCGCCACCGCTACCCCGATGCCCTATGGCGAAGTCTATTCGGCCATTGAAACCGGCGTCGTCGACGGGGCCGAGAACAACTTCCCGAGCTACGACACCGCCAAGCACTCGGAAGTGGCTAAGTTCTATACGCTCGACGAACACCTGATCGTTCCCGAAGTGCTGGTCATTTCCAAGATGGTCTGGGACGGCATCAGCCCGGAAGACCAGGCGGTGATCCGCCAGGCCGCCAAGGACAGCGTCGCCAGGCAATACGAGCTGTGGGACGCCAAGGTCGCCGAGTCGCGCAAGATCGTCGAAGGTTCGGGCTCGACCATCGTTGAAGTTGCCGACAAGCAGGCCTTCGTCGACGCGGTGAAGCCGGTCTACGACAAGTATGCCGCCGATCCCGATCTCAAGGCACTGATCGAGAAGATCCAGGCCTCTGAGTAAGCAATCGAACGGAGCCGGAGCGGCACAGGCCGCTCCGGCTGCCGTATTTCGCCGGGCCGCTCAGGCACGCGGCTGGGCCGGGGGAGGACGAGTTGGCGGGCATCGACGATCTGACGGCGGCGCGGCCACGGCTGCGCAAACTGGGCAGGGCCTTGAGTGCGCTGAGCACTGCCGCTCTCTATCTGGCCGGGTTCTTTCTGGTGCTGATGACACTGTTCGTCGGTTGGCAGGTGTTCACCCGCTACGTGCTCAACTGGTCCAACGCCTGGACCGAGCCGGCGGCGGTGTTCCTGATGAGCTGGTTCATCTTTCTCGGCTCGGCCGTCGGTATCCGCGAGAACTACCATCTGGGCTTCGATGTGCTGCTCTATGTCCTGCCCAAGAGCGGCAAGAAGTACCTGCGCACCATTTCTGATCTGGTGGTGCTCGCCTTCGCCCTCGGCATGGTGGTCTACGGCATGCAACTGGTGCTGCTGTCCTGGGCAGCGCGGATGCCGACGCTCGGCATCCCGGAAGGCACCAAGTACCTCGCGGTGGTGGCGGGCGGGGCGCTGATCGTCATCTTCGCGCTGGAGCGCCTGGTGCTGCGCTGGTCGGGCGTCGATATCGATGCCGACGTCAATCTCGATCTCGATGCGGTGCCCGACACCGGCACGGTCAAGGAGGTCTGAGATGGAACTCTGGGTGCTGTTCGGCACGTTCGTGCTGCTCATGCTGATCGGCACGCCGATCGCCTTTTGCCTCGGTGTGGCGGCCTTTGCCACGGCGCTCTTCATGAAGCTGCCGCCGCTGGTCATCTTCCAGCAGGTCAACTCGGGCATGAACATCTTCACGCTGCTCGCCGTGCCGTTCTTCATCTATGCAGGCGACCTGATGGTCCGCGGCGGCATCGCGCAGCGCATCATCGATTTCGCCGGTTCGCTGATCGGCCATGTCCGCGGCGGCATGGGGCAGGTCAACATCGCCACGGCGACGCTGTTCGGCGGCATCTCCGGCTCGGCCGTCGCGGAAGCCGCGGCGGTCGGCGGGTTGATGATCCCGCAGATGAGGGCGCGCGGCTACGGTGCCGATTACGCCGTCAACGTCACCTCGATGGCGGCGCTGATCGCGCTGCTGATCCCGCCCAGCCACAATATGATCATCTATTCGATCTCGGCGGGCGGCAAGATCTCCATCGCCGACCTGTTCACCGCCGGCATCATTCCTGGGTTGCTGTTCGCCTTGGCGCTGATGATCACCGCCTACATCGTCGCCCGCAAGCGCGGCTATCCGACCGAAGCATTCCCCGGTTTCCGGCGGGTGGGGTATCTGTTCCTCGTCTCGCTGCCCGGCCTGCTGCTGATCGCCATCATTTTCGGCGGCGTGCGCTCGGGCGTCTTCACCGCCACCGAAAGCTCGTGCATCGCGGTGTTCTATGCGCTGCTGGTCACCATCCTCGTTTACCGGCGCATGGGCTGGCGGGATTTCATCCACGCCACTATGGGGGCAGTCCGCACCACCTCGATGGTGCTGCTGATCATCGGCACGGCCGCGGCATTCTCCTACCTCATGGCCCGGCTCAGCGTGCCGGCGCTGATGATCGACTTCCTCAACGATATCTCCAGCGATCCGCTGATGATCCTCTTGCTGCTGAATGTGCTGCTGCTGCTGTTGGGCACGTTCATGGACATGGGGCCGATGATCATCATCACCACGCCGATCTTCCTGCCGGTGGTGCAGGCGTACGGCATCGACCCGGTGCATTTCGGGGTCATCATGATCCTGAACCTCGGCATCGGGCTCAACACGCCGCCTGTGGGGGCGGTGCAGTTCGTCGCCTGCGCGGTCGGCAAGATCACCGTTTGGCAGGCCATGCGCTCGATCTGGCCGTTCTACGGCGCAAGCCTCGTGGTGCTGGGTCTCGTGACCTACATCCCGGAGATTTCGCTCTGGCTGCCGCGTCTGTTCAGGGGCACATAAAGCATGGCATCCGACCTCCACGCCCAGCCGCGCCAGAAACTCTCGATCCGGGTAGTGTCGACACTCAGGGCGCAACTGCTCGCCGGCGAAATTCCGCCAGGCCAGAAGCTGCCTACCGAAAACCAGCTCAGCGAGCAGTTTGGCGTAAGCCGCACCGTGGTGCGCGAAGCCATCGCGACGCTGGCGGCCGATGGGCTGGTCCAATCGCGCCAGGGGGCCGGAGTGTTCGTCGTCAACCACCCGACTGCCGGGCTCGGCATGCTGGCGGCCGAAATGGGCAGCCGGGTCTCCACCGCGCTCAACGTGCTCGAAGTGCGGCTCGGCATCGAGGTCGAATGTGCGGCGCTGGCGGCGCTGCGCCATAACCCCTCGCAGGAGGCGGTGATCCAGGAGGCGTTCTTCGAGTTCGAACGGCTGCTGCGGCTCGACCAGCCGACCGGCCCGGCGGATTTTGCCTTCCATCGCGCCATCGCGGAGGCCACCAACAACCCGTTCTATGTCGAAATGCTCGACGCCCTGGGCAAGCGCACCATTCCCTGCGACGTGACTTCGCCCTTCGCCACAGAGCTGGTGCAGAGCCTCGATTACCAGCGCAGCCTGCAGCGGGAGCACCACGCCATCCTGAGCGCGATTTCGGCCGGCGACGCCGATGCTGCCCGCGCGGCGATGCGCGCCCACCTGTCGCGCAGCCAGGCCCGCTATCGCACGCGGTTGCATGAACGCACGGCGCACTACGCCATGACCAGCAGGGATGACGAATGAACGACAGCCCAACCACCAGCCACCAGTCCCGTTGGGCCATCGACCCCGCAGCCGCGGCCCGCATGGATACCGGCGAACTCAGGCAGAACTTCCTGATCGAGGAGCTGTTCGTCCCGGGCCAGGCGAGGTTCACCTATTCGCACTACGACCGGATGATCGTCGGCGGCCTCGTGCCGGGCAGCGAGAAACTGCAGCTCGAGCCGATACGGCCCACCGGCACCAGGAGCTTTCTCGAGCGCCGTGAACTGATCGCTGTCAACATAGGCGGCGCCGGTAGTATTGTCGCCGATGGCCAGCGCTTCGAGGTCGGCACGCGCGACATGGTCTATCTCGGGATGGGGCTGAGCGATGTCAGCTTCGCCTCGAACGACGGTTCGGCTCCGGCCAAGTTCTACATCCTCTCGGCGCCGGCACATGCCAGCCACCCGGCGATGCTGCTCAGGATCGAGCATGCCAAGCGGCTGGACCTGGGCACGCCCGAGACCTGCAACAAGCGCTCGATCTTCCAGTTCATCCACCCTGATGCCGAGGTGCGCACCTGCCAGCTGGTGGTCGGGCTCACCACCTTCGCCCCCGGCTCGGTGTGGAACACCATGCCATGCCACATCCACGACCGGCGCATGGAGGCCTACCTCTATTTCGACCTGCCGGAGACGGCGCGGGTCTTTCATATGATGGGCGAGCCAGGCGAGACCCGGCACCTCGTGGTCGCCAACGAGCAGGCCATCCTGTCGCCGGGCTGGTCGATCCACTCGGGCGTCGGCACCGCCAGCTACACCTTCATCTGGGCCATGGCGGGCGACAATGTCGATTACACCGACATCGATCCGGTGGCGATCAGGGACCTCCGGTGATGGATCTCAGCGCCTTCTCGCTTCATGGCCGCACAGTGATGGTCACGGGCGCCAATACCGGTATCGGCCAGGGCATCGCGCTCGCAGCGGCCAAGGCTGGGGCCCGCATCGTTGGGGTCGCTCGCTCCTCGCTTGAGGAAACCGCCGGGCTGATCGCCGCCGTTGACGGCAGCTTCGTGCCGGTGACCTGTGACCTCAGCGATCTCGATGGGGCGCGCAAGATGCTGCGCGAGAGTTGGGCCGCTGCGCCCATCGATGCGCTGGTCAACAATGCCGGCATTATTCGCCGCGCCGACGCGGTCGCGTATACCGAGGACGATTGGGATGCGGTGCTGTCACTCAACCTCAAGACGCTGTTTTTCCTTAGCCAGGAGTTTGCGCGGCTGGTGCTGGCCGAGCAGCGGCGTGGCAAGATCGTCAACGTCGCGTCACTCCTGAGCTTTCAGGGCGGCATCCGGGTGCCGGCCTATACCGCCAGCAAGCACGGCGTCGCCGGCCTCACCCAGGCGCTCAGCAACGAGTGGGCCGGGCAGGGGATCAACGTCAACGCCATCGCGCCCGGCTATGTCGAGAGCAACAATACCACGGCACTGCGCGCTGATCCCGACCGCTCCGCCGCCATCCTCAGCCGCATCCCGGCCGGCCGCTGGGGCCAGGCCGCCGATATCGGCGATGCCGCAGTCTTCCTGATGGCGCCGGCCTCCGACTACATCAACGGTGCGGTGCTGCCGGTCGATGGAGGCTGGCTGGGGAGGTGAGGACTGCGGAGCACGGGCCGGGCTGATCTCAATGGTCACCCCAAACTCGGTGTCATCCCAGCGAAAGCTGGGACCCAACTCTCCGCTGGCGCGGGCTGTGAAATGGGTCCCAGCTTTCGCTGGGATGACAGCCGGTGGGTGGGAGGTTCTGTGCTCTCCATCAGCAGTGGGGTGCCCCACGTTCGAACGGCGCCCCTAGAAACTCCCGCCCAGCGACGCGCTCGCCTGATGCGACTGCCCATTCTCGGAATACCGCCCGTCATAGCTCGCCCCGAGCGCCAGGCCATTCGTCAGCTCGAACGCCATCCCGCCGCCGACCCGCACCCAGCTGACATCCCCAGGGGCCCCGGCGATGGTGAACGGCGTCGCACTCCCGGCAAAGCTGAATGCCCCGGTCGCGTCGGTGCCGGCAAAGCCCTCCTCGTACAAAGCGCGAGCCTCGAGCGACAGAGTCCCGCTTTGCAGCTCCACCTGCTGAGCCACCGCGAGCCCCAGGCCCGCCGCTGCGGCAAGGCTGTTGCTCGCCTCGGCCGTGAGGTTGAACGCCCCCGCACCGGTTTCGGTGAAGTCCGGGCGGCCAAGCCAGCCGGCCTGAAGCGTGGCGAGCGGCGCGATGCTGAGACCGTGCCCGAGCTCGAAGGCATAGGAGGCCTCGAGCGCGAGGTTGGCCGATTGCGCCCAGTAGTCGGCATGGGCGACCTCAGTGCTGTTGCCGATGGCAATCGTCCGGTCAGTGGCGACATGCCCGGCGCCGGCCGAGAGCGAACCGATGAGCGTCGCCGCGCCATCGCTCCAGCCGCCATAGGCGGCCGCCGTGAGGCTGTCGAATGCGCTCTCGGAATTGCGGGCGGCAACGATCCCCTGGCCGTGCTGATAGCCGAGCGCCACGCCGCCAAACGCCGCGCCCGCGCCGAGGTCGACCTCGTTCTCGTAGCCCACCGCCAGCCCGCCGGTGCCCCAGCTGATCTCGGCGGCGTTGCCGTCGCCCTTGAGCTGACCATAGCTGCCGAGCGCGCCGGTCCAGGCACGCGCCGTGCCCTTGGTCGTCGCATCGTCGATGGCGCGGACGCCGATACTGCCCGGTTCCGCCGCGTAGCCCATCGGCCCGGCCGCCGCGCCGGCGCCTGCCAGCCCGGCCGCGGTGCGGCGGTTGACGGTCTGGCCGAGCACGGCGAAGCTCTGCTCCAGCACTGCAAGCATCGAGGCATGCACTTCGCCCGAGATGGCGTCGAGCGCAGCCGGTGCGTCCTCCTCGCTCAGCCCCTGGAACAGGTCGAACCCGGCATTGCCGGGCCCCAGCGCAAACAGCGCATCGCCGGCGGCGCACTGGTTGGCCGTGCTGCCTTCAAGGCAGAAGCTCACCGCCTCCATGCTGGAGGTGAGACGGAAATACTGCCCGTCAGAGGAGCCGGTGAAGTTGAGATAGGCGAAATTGTCGATGATCTCCGGCGCCGCCGCGACCACCAGGTTGCCGGCGGTGGTGGTGTCGATGATGGTGTAGACGAGGCCCGGCGTGTAGGTGCTGCCATCGTCGGTGCCGTTGCCGGCCAGCACCTTGATCTTGGCCCCGGCAGCGATCGTCGCGGTGCCCGTGACATGGGTGATGTCGTTGTGAGTGCCGGCGGTGTTGCCGCCATCGCTCAGTTCGACCTCGTAGATCGAACCCGCGTTGAGGGTCAGCCCACCCGTCGTCACCGCGCCGATCGAGTTGCCCGGCGCCAGCACGGCCCCATCGCCCACGCTGATCGCGCCATAGGTGCCGCTGCCGCCGAGCCGGGCGCCGCTCTCGGCCGTAACGCTCGAAAGGAGCGTGCCGAGTACGTTGAGCCCGCCGCCGCTGACCGTGGTGGTACCGGTAAAGCTGTTGCTGCCGCTCAGCGTCAGCGTGCCGGTGCCGGTCTTGATCAACTGGCCGTTCCCCGCCAGCACACCGCTGAAGGTGGTCGAAGCGTTGTTGCCGCCCAGCGTCAGCTGCGCGCTGCCATTCGGCAGGTTGCCGTTCGGCGGGTTGCCGAGCTGCACGGTGCCGGCGCCGGCGAGGCTGCCGATGGTCTGGGTCTTGTTGCTGTCGATCCTGAGCGTCGCGCCCGAGGCCACCTCATAAGCGCTCTGCGCCGACAGCACGCCGATTTCGCGCGCCCGCAGCGTGCCGGCGCTGATCAGCGTCGGGCCCTCATAGGTGCTGGCGCCCCACAGGTGGAGCGTGCCGGTGCCCTTCTTGATGAAGCCGCCTTCGCCGACGAGGCCCGGGTCCATGTGAACGCTGAACGTGCCGGTGTCGATGGTGCCGCCGCCCTCTTCGAGGGTGATATCGCCGGTCTGAAACCCGGAGAACAGAAATGACTGGTTGGCGGTGAGCTTCAGCGTGCCGCCATCGAAGGCCACTTTGCCGGTGCCGCTGGCGTTCAGCAGCTCCACCTGCTTGGCACTCAGCAGCCCGCCGCTTTCGAGCCGCAGCGTGGCGGTGGCACCGACTTCTCCACCCATCATCAAATAATCGATCACCGCCTGGCCGCCATCCGAGATGGTCAGCGTGCCCGACGCGCCGTCGCGCATGCCGAGATAGACTTGACCCGCTTCGAGGCGTCCGCCATCGGTCACCAGCAGGGCGCCGCCGCCTTCGAGACCGATGGTCAGGCCATCGACGCCCATCGCCCAGTTGGAGCCGGCGCCGGTAACCTTGGCGGTTGCGGTGCCCTCGACGTCGAGGCCGGCATCGATATAGCCGGTGCTGCTCTCGACCGTCGCACCGCCGCTGACCACGAAACCGTCCTCGCCCGGGCTGGTGAGGACAACGCCGCCATGCACCTGCAACTTTGTTTCGGTCCCATCCACCAGGACGGTGCCCTTGCCGCCATAGCCGACATAAAGCGAGTTGAAGATCTCGACCGAGGCGTCGTCCTTGAACTCTACGGCGCCCGAGCCGCCGCGGCCGACATACATGTCGCCTTCGTCGATGTAGCTCGAGCCGGTGCCGGTGACGACGAGCTTGCCGTCGGAACCGGGCCAATAGCCCAGCCAGGTGCCGTTGGTGTTGACCGAGCCGCCATTGGAAACGGTGAGCGTGCCCTTGCCGCCATAGCCGACGAACATGCCGGCGCCCGCGAGCCGGGTGCTCCAGTTGGAACCGGCGCCGTCAATGGTGACGGTGCCTTCCGAGCCCGCGGAATCGCCGACGAGGCCCTGGTTGCTGGTTACCGTGCCGCCCTCGAGGATTTCAAGTTCGCCATTGCCGTCCATGCCGAGGCTCAGCGTGGTCATCGAGTCAAAGCTCGAACTGGGGCCCACCACCGACAGCTTGCCGGTGCCGCCATCCATGCCGATATTGGTGTGATAGGCTTGGAGCGAGCCTTCGGTGATGCTGAGGGCGCCCTCGGCGCCCTCGCCGATCCGGAGGTTGCCGGCTGTTGCGACGCCGCCGCCGGCGATTTCCGCGGCCGTCGTGCCGTTGACCACCACATCGCGCGTATTGTCGGGCTGCGCCCCTGTCCAGTTGTCGCTGGTGAACCAGTCCGACGACACCCCGCCGCCCCAGTTGGCGGTCTGCGCCAGCGCCGGGCTCATGCCGAGCGCGCTCAGCGCCGTCGCCGTCAGCAGGGTAGCGAGCAGCGGAGCGAGGCGCGACGCGCGGTTGCGTTGGGTGCGGCAGTGCATGAATATTCCCCCGTCCACAGGCCCGCACGCGGGGCTTAGGCCGCCGCGGGGCAGGGGGCACTATTGAGCCGATGGCACAGCGCACATATCGCTAGAAATAGCGACAGGCACGTAGTGCAAACGTGCTAGATCAGACAGCCGAGCGGGTGAGGGGGCGGCGGAGCCTCTTGGGGGGATCAGTGGCGACAGGGTCAAATCCCCTCAAGGTGACGATCGTCGAGGACGATGCTTCGTTCCGCGGCAGCTTCGTTGCCGCGGTCCAGGCGGCAGGGGATATGCTGCTTCATGCCACGGCCGAAAACGTCGCCCAGGCGATGGCGCTGCTCGCGGGCCCGCCCGCCGATATCCTGGTGGTCGATCTGGGGCTGCCTGACGGCTCGGGCATCGAGGTGATCCGCGCCGCCCACCACGCCTGGCCGGATTGCGGCATCATGGTTTCGACTACCTTCGCCGACGATCGGCACGTCATCCCCTCGATCGAGGCGGGTGCCGCCGGATACCTCTTGAAGGATAGTTCCGAGAGCCGGATGGCCGACGATATCCGCACGCTCCATTCCGGCGGCAGCCCGATCAGCCCGCGCATCGCGCGCAAGATCCTGTTGCGCTTCAGGCCGGTCGAGCCGCCGGCGCAGCCGCTGCTGTCGCCGCGCGAGCAACAGGCGCTGGAGCTGATCACCAAGGGTTTCAGCTATGACGAGATCGCCGAGCTGATGGGGGTGACGCGCAACACGGTGATGACCTTCGTTCGCCGCATCTACCAAAAGCTCGAGGTGAGCTCGAAGGCCGAGGCGATCTTCGAGGCGCGCAGCCATGGCCTTCTTTAGGCTGCTGCGGCGCTATCTTGCAGCGCTGGGTATCGTCGTTGCCCTCGCGGTAGTGCTGCACCTCGTCGCCCGCCCCACCGGCATCCACATCACCTCGGCCGAGCTCGCGGTCGAAAGCACCATCGGTTATCAGCCGCCCCCAGCAACGCTGATCCGCCGGGCCATGCCGGAAGAGTGGACCGCCGTGGCGCTGCCCAATGCGGCGATCCCCCAGCTGGCCTTGTCGCAGCACGCGGGTGCCGAGGCGCCAGACACGCAGGTCACCTGGTATCGCGCCGTGCTGCCTGAGCCGGTGTCGCCGGCCGACAAGGGCTATCTCTATATCCCGCGCTGGAAATCCGACGGCACGCTCGCCGTCTATGTCAATGGCGAGCTGCAGTACCAATCGCATGCGAACCTGCAATGGAACGGCTCGAACCGGCCGTTGCGCATCGGCTTCGATGTCACCGAGGGGGCGCCACCGATCAACGCCATCGTCATCCGCCTGCAACACCTGCGCGGCATCGGCGGGGCGCTCTCGAGCCTCTGGGTCGGCGATTTCGACGAGGTCGGTCCCGCCTATATGGTGCGCAACCTGTTCCAGGCCGAGCTCTCCTACCTCACGAGCGCAGCGTTCCTCGCCAGCGGCGTGTTCTCGCTGCTGGTCTGGTTCCGGCGGCGGCAGGAGCGGCTCTACCTCTTGTTCTTCCTGATGTCGGCGGCGACCTTCATCCGTGGCCTCCACAACCATATGGGGCTCGAGCGGCTGCCGATCGACGATCAATGGTTCGGTTGGCTGACGGTCAATTCCACCATGTGGATGGTGGCGATCTCGCACCTGTTCCTCATCACCGTGCTGCATATCCGGGCCTCGTGGATCACCGCCATTGTCGGCGGCGCGACGCTGGTGCTGGGGCTGGCGACGCTGCCGCTGTTCGCGGGCGCGCTCGACCCGACGCTCACCGCGCCCTTTGCCTATGCGGCGGCCTTCGTCGTCAGTAACCTCGTGGGCATCACCTCGATCCGGGCGGCCTGGCGCGCCCGGTCGATGGAAGGGCTGGTGCTCGCCGTGTGGGTGCTGCTCACCGCGTATCTGGGCATCAACGACCTGATGCTGCAGAACAACCTCGTCAGCATCGAGGGCTATTTCATCCTGCCGTTCGTGCAGATCGCCCTGGTCTTTGCCTTCTTCCACCTCGTGCTGGCGCACTATCTGGGGGCGATCGATGCGGTCGAGAACTCCAATACCTTGCTGGCCGAGCGGCTCACGGCGCGCGAGGCGGCACTGCTCGCCAGCCACGAGCGGCTGCGCGAAATCGAGCAGCGCGAACTGCTGCTGCATGAACGGCAGCGGCTGACCGAGGATATGCATGATGGGCTCGGCTCATCGCTGATCGGCGCGCTGCGCATGGTGGAGCGCGGCCGGCTCGACGAGACCGAACTCAAGCAGATCCTGCAGGGCTGCATCGACGACCTGAAGCTCACCATCGACTCGATGGAGCCGGTCGAAACCGACCTGCTGCTGCTGCTCGGCACGCTCCGCTTCCGCCTCGAACCCCGGCTCCAGAGCACCGGCATCAAGCTCAACTGGAACGTGCGCGACGTGCCGCCGGTATTCTGGCTCGATCACCGCTATGCGCTGCACATCCTTAGGGTGCTGCAGGAGGCCTTCACCAACATCATCAAGCACGCCGACGCCACCGAAGCGAGCGTCAGCACCGGCGTCAAGGATGGCGACATCGTCATTTCCGTCTCCGACAACGGCAAGGGCTTCGACACCGCCGCCCCCCGCACCGGCCGCGGCCTCGCCAACCAGACCCGCCGCGCCAGCGCCATGCGCGCGAGACTCACGGTGGAGTCGGGACCCGAGGGCACGAAGCTGACGCTGTTGCTGCCGATCCGGCAGTTGGCGGAGGAGGTGGGGGCGCAATAGGGGCTGGGGCTGTGCGGGGGGCTTTGTCGTTTCAGCGTCCGCTTAGCGCAACAAGCGGACATTGTTCTGCTTTGGCCGGGAACTGTAGGGCTTGACCGGCACGGTGGGGTTTCGCTGCGGCGCGCGATTGCCGGTGCTAGCGGCTAACGTTGACGATCTTGAGTTGCGTGTATTCTTCGAGCGCTCGCCCGCCACCAAGCTCGGCGCCGAAGCCCGACTGCTTAGAGCCGAGGAAGGGGATGTGGTTCCACGCGCCGCCGTGCCGATTTACCCAAACCATGCCCGCCTCGACACGATCGGCCAGCCGATAGGCGCGGTCCGAATTCGAGGACCATATCGAACCGCCAAGGCCGAACGGCGTGGCGTTCGCCCTCGCTACCGCCTCGTCGTCAGTGACAAAACTCATGACTGGCAATATCGGGCCAAACTGCTCCTCCTCGACGATCCGACTTTTTTCGTCGACGTCGCGCACAATGGTGGGCCGAATGAAGTAGCCGCGCTCCCGCGCTGGCACCGGCGCGCTACCCAGCACAGTCCCGTGTTCCCGCGCATCAGCAAGCAGTTCCTTGACGCGCTCGAACTGGCGCTTGTTGTTAATCGGCCCGAGTTTGGTTCCCTGGTCGAGTCCATCCCCGATTACCGCCTCGTCGGCTAGCCGGGCCAATTCGACACAAACCTCGTCATAGATCGACTCATGCACGTAGAGCCGTTTGATCGCGGTACAAACCTGTCCCGTGTTGAAGAATGCGGCGTTGAAAAGCTTTCCGGCGACTTCGATCGGCTGCGCATCGTCCAGGACGATGGCAGCGTCATTGCCGCCGAGTTCCAGCGTCAGATGCTTGAGGGTCGGGGCTGCGCTCGACATCACCTTCCGACCAGTGGCCACCGAGCCAGTGAACGACACCTTTCTGACGTCGGGATGCTCTGCGAGCGCCGCCCCCAGGTCATTGTCGTCGGTCACGACGTTGAGGACTCCGGCAGGCAGTGCTTCCCTTAGGAGTTCGCCGAAGAACAGCGTCGCCAGCGGTGTGGTCGGCGCCGGCTTGACCACCACCGTGTTGCCGACCAGCAGCGAGGGGGCGACCTTCCACGACATCATCCCCAGGGGAAAATTCCACGGGACTATCGCGGCCACTACACCCAGCGGCTTCCGGTGCGCTTCCACGCGCATCGTCTCGTTGTCTTCGAGCACTTCAATCTGCAGGTCTTGCCCGGCCCAGTAATGGAAGCGGTCGGCGACGGAGCGGACCTCGCTGCGTGCATCGTTGATCGGCTTGCCCTGCTCCTGCGTAAGTACGCGTGCGAGCTCATCGATGTTGTCGGAAAGGATCGCTGCGATGCTCAATAGCGCCTGCTGCCGCACGGTCATTGGCGCCGTCGCCCAACCCGGAAAAGCACGCTTCGCGGCCGCAACAGCGGCATCGAGCTGCCGAAGAGAAGCACGCGGGGAAGTTGTGAAGATTTCCTCGGTGGCCGGGTTTACGACCCCCATCGTCAAGTCGCCCTCGACGAGCTCACCATCGATCAGAAGCCTGAACATCCTCATCATGCCCTCCCTGGGCCGGCCAGACTTGACAGCGACATTGGGATCAACCCCCGGCGGCGGGTCGGATGTTCTGATTGACCCGGAAGAGGTTGGCGGGGTCGTACTTCTTCTTGATCTCGCTCAGGCGGGCGTAGTTGTCGCCGAAGCTCGCACGGATGCGGGCGTCGCCTTCGTCATCCATCATGAAGTTCGGGTAGGCACCACCGAGATTGTAGGGATGAACGGACTGCCAGTAGGCGCGCGCCCAATCCCTGGCGGCGGCCGCTTCGGATGCTTCCGGCGTCAGCCCGACGATGACCATCGACCAGGTGGCATCTCGGGTGTTCCATGCGGTGTCTCTCGCCCCACGGCGATGGACTGCGCCATCGATGGGGTAGAGGTGCATGGCCGAGTAGGGATTGGACGCCTTCGATGCGGCGATGTGCGCGTCGATGGCAGCGTCGGGGAGCGACTTCACGAAATCGCCCTTCCAATACCAGTGGAGGCCCTTGGGATAAAAGACGTCGAACATGGCCTGGAGGTTCGGGTAGGGGATGGGGCCGCACCAATCGAACAAGGGCTTGGGCAGGGTTCCGCGAATGCCGTTGACCGCAGCCTCCCCGCGTTCGCCGTTGTGGGCGACAAGGAGGATGCACATCTTCTTGTTCCAGTGCTCCTCGGGGAATGGCTCGACGCCCGGCACGGTCTGGAGGCCGAGCCAGACGTAGAAGTCCTCGGGCGCCTTGGGCAGGAAGTCGCGATACCACTGCATGATGGCGCGAGCGTCGGCGATGTCGAAAACGATCGGACCGCCATAGAGCGTCTTTGCTGGATTGGTGCGAAATAGAAAGCTCGTCACCACACCGAAGTTGCCGCCGCCGCCACGCAGCGCCCAGAGCAGATCGGAATTCTCGCTTTCACTGGCAGTGACGAAGCTGCCGTCGGCCAGCACAACATCGGCCTCGATGAGGCTGTCGACGGCGAGGCCGTATTGCCGGCTGAGATAGCCATGCCCGCCGCTCAGCGTCAGTCCGGCGACCCCGGTGGTCGAGATGATGCCGAAAGGGATGGCTTGGCCGAAGGCGTGCGTGGCGTGGTCGACCTCCCCGGTTGTGCATCCGGGCCCGACGCGGGCAGTGCGCGCCATTGGATCGACGCGAACGCCGGTCAGCGCGGAAAGATCGATGACGAGGCCGTCGTCGACGCTCCCGAGGCCCGGGCCGTTGTGACCGCCGCCGCGGATTGCAATCGGCAGCTTGGTGTCGCGGGCAAAGTTCACGCCGGCAATGACGTCGGCAATGTCGGCACATTGCGCGATTAGCAGGGGTCGCTTGTCGATTGACCCGTTGTAGAGGCTGCGCGCCTCGTCATATCGCGCATCGGACTTGGTGATGACGTCGCCACGGAACCCGGCGGCTAAGGCGGTGATGTTAATGTCGTTCATGGCTACCTCACGTACACAAAGGGTCTGTCGTCAAAAGCTTGGCGGAAGCGCCGCCATCCCTCCAGTGCAGAAAATGGACCGGCTAACGAAAGCGCGGTAACTTGCGGTTAGTCCAAGTTGGGGAGGAATTGATGCCGGCGGCAGCAGACTATGGTCAGTTCTGCCCACTCGCGATGACAGCAGGCATCCTGTGCAACCGCTGGACGGTGCTGGTGCTTCGTGAGATTTTTCGGGGAGCGACGACGTTCAACCAAATAAGCCGCGGCGTACCGAGAATGTCGCGCACACTGCTTTCTGAGCGCCTCAAGGATCTTGTCGAAGTCGGCATTCTCATCCACCGCGAAACCGAGCCTGATCATTTCCATTACGACCTCACGCCTGGCGGCGAGGCGCTGCGTCCCGTTCTTCGGTCCATGTCGGAGTGGGGGCAGGAGTGGCTCAAGGTTGAGCCGTCCCTCCAGAACCTCGACGTACGTGTCCTATTGTGGGATATCCACCGCAACGCCAAGCCGCTGGCCCTGCTGCCGGACCCATTCGTGGTCCAAGTTCGTCTCACCGATCAGCCTGAAGCGAAGTGCGACACCTGGCTCATTTATGGACGTGACGCCGTGGACATATCGTATGCCGCTCCCAGCACAATGGCTGATGTGGAGATCGAAGTCTCCGCAGCAAAGCTGACAAGGGTGTGGATGGGATGGGAGGAGTTTTCGCAGGCCGTTGACGACGGCAGCCTTCTCCTGCGCGGTCCCAAGCGGTACCTAGAGGTCGCCGAGATCTGGCTAGGGAAGAGCCGGGTCGCGCACATAAAGAAGCAGCGCGCCGAACTCCTTCTTGGCTGAAACGACAACCACACTGCTGTCTTTCGCACGCTACGCTTTGGCGAAAGTCCGCTTCGGGCCAAGAGCGGACCAGGTGCCCACTGCCACCGCCATCGCCAGGCCAGTTGTCGGCCGGGCTCCATAGCGCTAACGTTCGATGATACCGGGATCAGCGTAGGTCACCCAATCCTAAGGGGGAATTGGATGGACAGGCTCTGCTCGCTAGGAGCGGTCGAACTGGCGGGGCTGATCGCCTCCGGAGCGGTGCGCTCGATCGATGTCGTAGAGGCGCATCTCACTCGAATTGCGGCGGTCAATCCGACAGTCAACGCGATTACCGGCACGTTGGCAGACACGGCGCGCGAGGCAGCTGAGCGGGTCGACCGAGCGGTGGCGGCCGGCGACCGGTTGGGGCCGCTCGGCGGGGTGCCATTCACCGTCAAGGGCAACATCGACGTGCGGGGGTCGGCGACCACCTGGGGGGTCGGCGTGATGGCCGAGCAGATCGCTGCGCTCGATGCGCCGCTGGTGGCACGCATGCGGGAGGCCGGCGCCATTCCACTGGCCCGCACAAACCTTCCGGATTTCGCGTTTCGTTGGGACACCGATAGCGGCCTTGCCGGGCGAACCCTCAACCCGTGGGATCCTGAGCGAACGCCAGGCGGCTCTTCCGGCGGAGAGGCAGTGGCTCTGGCCACCGGCATGTCGCCGCTCGGCTTCGGCAACGACTTCGGCGGTTCGCTGCGTATTCCCTCGCAGTTCTGCGGCACGACCGCCATCCGGCCGACGCGGGGGCGCGTGGCGGATGCGGCGGTCACGGCGCCGGAGCCGTCGCTCATTTCCCAGATGGCGAACTGCCAGGGGCCGATGGCGCGCCGCGTGGCCGACCTGAGGCTCGCCCTCTGCTTGATCAGCGCCAGAGATGTTCGGGATCCGCGATGGGTTCCGGCGCCGCTCGCCCCGGAAGCCCCGCTCGGCAGGGTGAAGGTGGCTGTGGTGCGCGATCCGCTGGATGGCGGTGTCGCACCGCAGGTTGCGGCCGGTGTCGATCGTGCGGCGGCCTGGCTCGCCGATGCCGGATATGAACTCATCGAGCAGGAGCCGCCGCACATCGCGGAGGCGATGCAGGCCTGGGTCGATGCCATGTGGGCCGAAGTTGCCCTGCGCTGGCCGCTCATGCAGCCGATCGTTGCACCTGGCGCGGTGAGGTTCGTCGAGGCTCTGCTGGCGAACGGGCTGATGACGGCGGTCGACCAGAAAAAGCAGCTCGATACCTGGGTGGCGATCCATAAGCTGGGTGCGGCCTGGGCGCAATTCTTTGATGGGTTCCCGATCGTCCTGTCCCCGGTTTGCTGCGAGCCGCCCTGGCAGGCCGGCGATGACATCGCCCGGGTGACGGAGGTCCGCCATGCTATGCGCATGGTGTTGCCGGTGAACATCCTGGGTTTGCCGTCCTGCGCCGTTCCGGTCGGCGCGGATGACGGGCTGCCCCAGGGGGTGCAACTGATCGGCGGCCGGTTCAGCGAATTGCTGTTGCTGGATGCGGCCCAGGCGATCGAAGACAGGGCTCCGCGACTGACACCCATTGAACCGAGGCCCTGACCAGGGGGGCGCTCGCAGGCAAGCCAGCACGTCTGGAGACCCTCCGTTGCGATCAAGCGGGCGAGGATGCACCCCACGTCGCGAGGGTAGGAGGAACGCCCGCCAGGCGTTCCAGGTCGACGGTTTGCGACCTTTCGACGAGGACGCGGCCGGCGAGGGTAAGCAGGGCAGCGCCGTCGGCGGTGATCATGATCCAGCCCTTGGCGATCAACGGCAGGGTCAGGTGGGGAGGCACGCCCGAACCCTGTTCGGCCAATCGAACCAGTGCAACGATTTCGGCGGGGGTAGGCCCGGCCAGCACGGCATCACGCATAATCTGTCTCCCGGTTGTGGGGACAGCAATGAGTTTGATGCCATCCGGTTCCCACGGGGAGGAAAAGCAATCTCGACGTAGCCACGGGCCGCCTCCTCCGAGGAGGATTGCGGGTCGTTGCAACGACTACCTTTGAGGACCTGGAAGCTGCACCGAGACGGCCTTACGGCGGCGGCGCGACCGGGGCAGGCTTGGGGACGCTTTGGGCGGTGAGCCACGCAGGCCGTGATGATCAGCGCGCCGCCGACCCAGACCTGGGCGCCCGTGAGTTCGGAATAGAAGATGAAGCCGAGCAGGCTCGCCCAGATCAGGACGGCGCTGTCCCAGGCGAGGAGATCGTTGGCGCCGTTGAGGACGACGACCTTGCCGCCGGGAGCCGGCTCGGCGTTGGGGGAATCGCCGACGGCAGCAGTGCCTCAGCAGGCCCGCACGCTGTCGCGCAGCACGATGGTGCAGGGCACCTCGAAGCGCTGGTGGTTGCTCTTGTGCTCGCCCAGGACGATGTCGGTGATGAGATGGGCGGCGCGGCGGCCGAGTTCGGTGGTGTCCTGCTGCACCGTCGAGAGCGATGGCGTCATGAACGGGCCGACGGCGGCGCCGTCGAAGCCGATCACCGAGACATCGCCGGGCACCGCGAGGCCGGCATCGAGCACCGTCTTGATGAAGCCGATGGCGGTATCGTCATTGGCGCAGATCACCGCGGTGGGGCGGTCGGCCGGGTCGAGATCGAGGAACTCGTGGCCGGCGGCGATGCCGCCCGAAAAGTTGAAATCGCCCTGGCTCAGGGCCAGCGCCGTCTCGGGCAGGCCGCTCTCGGCCAAGGCATCGCGCACGCCGCGCAACCGCTCGATCTCGTGGTAATTGTCGAGCCGGCCGCGCACATAGAGAAAGCGCCGGTGGCCGAGCCCGACCAACTGCCTCGCCGCATCGCCGATGGCCTCGTGATCGTTGCTGACGACGCTGGGGATGTTCTGCCCGCTCAGGTCGAAATGCAGCGAGACCATGGGCAGGCCGAGGTCGCCGAGGCTGCGGCCGGCGACTTCGGGGATGTTGGTGGCCATCAGCAGCACGCCCGATACCGTGCCGCCGAGCGCCACGGCGAGAATGTGCTCGTCGGTATCAGCCTCGCGCGAGACGTTGGCGATGAGCAGCGAAAAGCCGCGCTCGCTGAGCCCCGAGCCGGTGGCGCGCAGCACTTCGGTGACGGTCTGCGAGGCGCCGGTATAGAGCTCCTCGGGGAGGACGATCATGATGGTCCGGGCAGTGCCGATGCGGAGGTTCCGCGCCGTCTGGTTGCCGCCGGTATAGCCGAGCTTTTTGGCGGCTGCCTCGACCTTGAGCCGGGTCGGCTCGGCAATGCGGCCCGGCATGGTCAGGGCGCGGCTGACCGTCGACGTCGCGACGCCGGCTTCCCGCGCGACATCGGCGATCGAAGGTCCCGCCGTCCTGATCTCCGTCCGCTTCGCCATTGCCTCTCGGTCCGCCGTTCCAGGATTTTCACGTAGCAGCAGAGGGTTATGAGCGTCTAGGGGGTGGGGTGGGTCACCGGCCGCGCCGCAATCCTCCCCCGCGGGGCGGGGGAGGGGGACCGCCGAAGGCGGTGG